>JAEEGG010000275.1_pt1 | contig 259836 bp, 242 predicted proteins | sample 9134161 | NCBI WGS metagenome assembly JAEEGG01 (sample SAMN16246543, study PRJNA631951) | gut metagenome | biome: gut microbiome; feature: rumen; material: CR-attached | host: Bos | place: Iran: Karaj | collected 2018-10 | reverse complement strand
CAGGTTCATCAGGTTGTTGTTGAGCGGATTGCCGTCGAAGTGGTCAGCCTCGTACTTAACCAACTTCCCGCGTTCGGCATCGTAGTACGGTTCGGGGCGCTCGCCCACCCATGCATGGAGAATCACGGTGTGCAGATGGAAGTGCCCCCAGTTCTTAGGTATCCGGATGTAGCAGCTACCACCATTTCCGTTCTTTGAGCGGTAGCCACCTCCTCTAAACCGTGCTTGCTCGTGAGGGCTGTAGTCCTGCGGCACTTGCCGCCACTGGTAGCCGAACCGCCCCGAATAACCAAATGGGAAGCTGGATTTGATGCGTGTGAACAGATGTCCGCCTACGCGGGATACGTACAGGGTCTGTTTGACATTGCCGTCATTGTCGAGCTGTTCGACGCAGGATTTGAGTTGGATGTAGCATTGCCCGATGTAGCATCTGGGCATCTTGTCATCGAGCCATTGGACGGATGCCGGACACACCGACACCTCTTCATGTTTTACTGCCAACCGGCAGTTGTTTTGATTCCTTGACATAATCGTTTGTTTTTGGATTGTTGATTTTCAGTTGTTTTGTGCCGTGGCATGTTCCCCTATTTGCGCGCAAAGGGAACATGCCATTTCCCGCCCTGGGGAGCACATCAATCCGCGAAATGACGATGCAAAGGTACAACAAAGATGCGAGTTGAGCAACTTTTTTGGGGTTGACTGCATTATTCACTGCACTGAACGCAGTGATCACCGCAGTGAACGCAGTGATCGTAGTTAAAAGTGACATTATAAGACAGAAAAAGACCTCACAATTGCTTGTGAAGTCTTTGTTATTTTTGGTTAAACTTATGCCTTTTGCGCCTCTATGAATTTTTGTGCAATGTCAATAAACTTACGTAACTTATTTGGGGTTCTTCGTGTTTGTTCTTCATCTTTTATTTTCCAATCAGGGTACTTGCCACTAACCTTGGTATATATTACCGAGCGGGCAATCGATTCGGCATTCGTCACCTCTCTCCCGCAGATGTCGTTGATATAAGCCGCAGCGTTGAGGTAGGCGGATTTGGGGATTGCGCCTTGCTCCTCAAGGAGTTTGACCACTACTGCCCATTCGGCTGGTGAGCATAAGCCTTGCTGATGCACAGCCAACACGGCACGCCGGTTGCGGTCAAGGGTTGGTTGGGGCTTGGGCTGAGGGGAATGAACATCCATGTGTTCAACGGTATCTATATTTAGGTCGCCATACATGTTGAGTTGCCCGCCGTCGTTTACATTAACATATATGGGGCGCGGTGCGATACGCCGTATTTTGTGTTGCCGCTTGGCTTTCGGCTGCTGTGCGCGCTGCTGTTCCTCGGCTTGCTTTTGGAGAAATAGTTCTTGCAGTTCATCCATCTGCTCCGCTTGCTGTTGGAGTTTCTGGGTTTGTTGCTCGGTCTGCTGCTCGGAGTCGGGGAAGTCGAAACTCAGTTCGTATTGAAGCATCGAATCGATCTCGTGCACAACGGCTTGGATCTTTTGTTTGGCGCCGTGGAAGTTGGTGGTATTCTCGAGGTAGTCGGCAGTGCCCTTGGCGAATGTTTCTTCCCACCACGAGCGGCTGTGGTCGGCTATGCCCATCAGACAACTGACGGCAAACAGCACTTGGTAGAAGTTATCTTTATCATGATAGATCGGTCGGGAGTGGTGCGCCTCGATCAGTCGGAAAATATCCTCGATATATTTGTGCTGGCTCATACAGGGCTTGAAGCGTTCGTCGCGATTGCTGTTGGTGAAAGCCTGTACGGATTGACGGAAATGTTTGCAGAAATCTTTGGCGGCGGCAAGAATGATCTCTTTAGGCAGGCAGTTGCGGTCGCCATGAAAGGTGGGAATGGCTTGCAGGATCGTTTGCTCCTGCATGGTGAAGTGTGTTTCCATTAGTTGTTAGCATGCAGTTAAATAAAATGGCACAGGTAGTAAAGAGATTGGTTGCCATTTTTCGTTTGGCGAGGAAACAAGGCTTATCTATACTAACGAACCAAACGGACGGATCGACCGTAGTTGCGACCGTAGTCGTACTGCGGATCGAGGTAGTCCGAATCGAAGTAGAGGTAGTACGCGTCGTACTCATCGCCCGGCGTAGACGACCAGTAGAAACCGTTCGAGCCAACATTGTACACACCCGTGCCGTCGCGGAAGCCCGCAGCAGGCAAAAAGACAGCGCCATTCGCTTCATAGGATGCCCAATTCGAGGCGCTGATGGTATTGTTATCCCATGCACTATGGTCAGTATTGATTGCTGTTCCATTGTAAACGTCAGGCAAGACAATAATACCATGTACATCGGCTACTATTGCCTGTCCATACTTAGTGGAAGCATCGGCACGAGTATTAAACAGATATACCCACTCATCTTTGGTCAGCGTGCGCCATAGGTTGGCTTGATTACCACCATTGCTGATGGCATTTACACCCCAATCAACAAACGTGCTGTAATCGTTGTAGTCTGTGCTCGAATTGGTGGGATTATTTCCTGTGCCCCAGCCAAACAAGTCAATCCAGCCACTATACGAGGCAGAGATATTGGAGTTATCGTCACCAATATAATCGTATTGGTTTTCGGCGAATCTCCAAGTCTGCGTACTTGCCTGATATTGAAGGTTGCCTTGCGAGAAGTGAACTTGCGTACTTTCACCCACACTGAACGCACCGGAAAGAATGCCATCACCGGAAGGTGTCGTAGGATTAGGTATGGATGGCGCTACCATGCTGATACTATCGGCTTGCAATACTTCGCCGTTACTCAGATAGATGTAGAACTGCGCCGAAACGCTTACTGCCATCATCAAGGCGATGATTGCCATAAAGAACTTTTTCATAATTCGTATTATTTGTTTGTTAATTGGTTACCTTGAATATCGTATTCGAGAATTGTGCCGTTCTGTATTTGCAAGCGGATAATAACCTTCCCCTCGCGCACTACTTTTTCTACACTACGGACAAGAGGTGTTTCTGTACATTCAATAGCAGTTGGTATATCATCTGCCGCTGCGACCATTGCAAAGATGATGCTCCTGACGCCACTTACTTGAGCCTCGGGAATATCTACCGACAACGACTGACCGGCCTGCAGGATAATTAGATCCGACACATCAGTGGCATCTAATTGCAGCACTTGTCTGCTTCCATCCATGCCATGCACAATCATAGCCGGCACGACTGATGGTTTTGATTCTGCCATCGCTATCACCGCCAATAGCAGCAATGGCAAAAAAAGGATCTTTCTGTTCATAATTCAAGGGATTTATATTGGATAATTATTTTTCTGCTTTTCCAATTTATCGTCTAAGACCTGACTATTACGATGCGTTCGGAAGGACGATTAGTTATTTTGTTCGTTCTTGACGAACTTAACTATACAATCGATACAAATGGGCTTACAGGATTGCGAGTCAATGAAGACGTTAGCCGGATGCATATCTTCAAGATGTAGGCGTTCACTGATATAGTTCACACCATTACCATCGCAATTGTCATGGAAGCCTTTTTCGCTTACCATCTCGTCAATTTCCGCTTTGGTGGCGAGACGCTGGCAACCAATAAAGGGTTGCGTTAGTATGATTCTGAACAATCCGTCAGAGTCGCGCGTAAAACCGATAGTAGTCATCTGCGTTTCCGGAAACAAGGCATTATGGAGCACGATAGCTTCAAGAGCTTTGTCTAATGTGGAATAGATAGAGCAACGCTCCTTGATGACAGAGGTATCGCCAGACTTATAATACACTTTGGCCTCTGCTCCTTGGGCGATCATAGGTCCATAGACGGCCGTGAACACCTTTTCTGGATTTGAGAACCAAATACCTTTCGCGCGAGCCCATTGTTCGATGCACTCTTCCTGTTTGGCGTCTATTTCCCAATTTGTTGGGCTTCCTTCGCTCGCTGGAGCATAAGGACCTGGTTCAAAGCTTGCTCTCGCGTAACAGCATACGGCATACGCCCCAATGAGCGGCGAATCTGCAAGGCAGAGGCCTGCATGCTCTTGTTGATTAAATCTATCAAGATTTGTTCTTCCATTGAGTATATCGTTTGTATAGTTGTCAATTAATATAAGTGTATGCTCCGAAAAACCGTTGTACTTGATAGCGGCATTGATTTGTTCTTGGCGTGTAGCCCACTTGGGGTTAGACAATCGTTCGGTCGTTTTCCAATCAGGCTTTGGAAATATCACTACATTGCATATTTCAATGATTTCTGCTTCCGTAAGACCAAGTCCCGAGCGTTCCAATTCTTCGCGCACATCAATCGTCCAACGAGGATCAATCAATTCAGACCAGCCTCTATCACATAAATAAAGGAGACCGTTTCTAACTGCTGATTCGTTGATTGATTCCATTCGCGTTGCAACTTTAGGCTGCAAAGTTATAAAAAAAAACTGACATTTGCAAATAAATGAAGTAAAATTTTAGAATTTTAAGAGATTTGCAGAAAATTGCGCATTAAAGGCAGGGATAATTGGCGAAATCAGAAGAAAACAACAAACGCAGCATAAGCTGCGCTGTAAGCCCTATTTATCGTCTGAGACCTGACTATTCCGATTCGGGTGGAGATAATGTGATACGGAATCGGCTGCAAAGATACGAAAAAATAAAATTAAAAGGATAGTGTGCCAACGGAGATTGACACACCATCCTTTGTATAGTACTCTACTCTTCGGTGTCTTCGAGTTTGTCGCCGACGATCTTGCGGTAGAGCTCCTTGATGACAGAGGTATCGCCAGACTTATAATACACTTTGGCCTATGCTCCTTGGGCGATCATAGGTCCATAGACGGCCGTAAACACCTTTTCTGGATTTGAGAACCAAATACCTTTCGCGCGAGCCCATTGTTCGATGCACTCTTCCTGTTTGGCGTCTATTTCCCAATTTGTTGAGCCAAAAACCGTACTTCTCCACGATGCCATCATACGTAGAAAGAAAGACCTCAACCGTAGAAAGGATAATAAGGCCAATAATGGCATAATCAACGTAGTTGTGCCATTGTTTGGTGTGCAAGTTGTCGTCGAATACACGAGCCAATTCTTGTTTGAAAGATTGAATTTTAGTCATTGTTTATTGTGTTTTGTGAGCCGGGGAGTGGTCAAACTCCCCTGCCCTGTTTTTTACGTTTAAGTGATTCTAAATCACATAACCACTTCGTACAAACGAACATAACAATGTCTGTTTTTTGACTCCCCTTTAATTGAATTGCTATCCACGTTTAAATCATCACAACTGCAAACAAGCCGAATATTAGGTATTTTTGACAATGTAAGATTATCAGCCATTGAAAAAAGCGTACTTTTTTTAAATGTTTCGGGTATCGGTTCTTTAAAAGAAGGTATCCAGATATCTCCTTCTTTAAGTTTGTAAAAGTCTCTAAGCGGCTGACGATATCCATCTAAGTAACATTGCTGAGATCTACTATTATCTGTAAAATATTGATTCATCTCGTCATCTGTAACATACAACAAAAATCTGCGAGTTGTTTTAGGAAGCATCACCACCTTTTCATTTGACCTTTCGTAAGCCTTCCCAGGTTGAAAAACAGCTAACCGAATCAGATCGTTAAATAGGCTACCTGCTGCATCTGGATGAGCATAAGTGGAATTCGGATCTGGATTGCGGTGAAATTTTATTTCTATACAATAACATTCTTCTCCATTATTATATAGGAAATCCAATTCCTTCTTTGCTATATTCCCTTTCTGGTCTTTGCTAAAGATATCTTCTTTCAGAAGGTAAGGATATTCTAATGAATAATTATTCAAATCGTAATCTGCATCATTCTGCAGCATCGCAGCGAACCAATAGTATCGAATTGTATCTTCCGATGTTACGCAAGTTCGTTTTTGAAGTGAATCACAAAAATCGCGAAATACTTTTTCAAGATTCATAAGGTGTAGTTATTTTAAAATATGAACATAGAAAGCAGCGGAGCGGTCAAACTCCGCTACCTTGATTGTGATTTTAATGACTTTACAATTTTGTCATTTCAAAATCAGAGCATGCAGATGAAGTAATAGGGAAACCTGCCTTTTCTGCTGCTGCTTTTAACTCGCTACTACTTGGTGATCCATACGAGGTAGTTACAGTAAATTCAAATCCCTGAGGCATTTTTCCATTGTTCCTTTTTGAACGCATTTTAAAAGTTGTCATACTAAATAATTTTTATTTGCCTACTCTTCTTTGGATTTTCGGCACACTCCATTTTTTTTAATCCTCTTCTTGGAGGTTATGCCAATAGTCTCCATCGGATACTTCCATCAGATAGGTATCGTAGTATTGTTCCTCAGCAAAACTCTCATCTTCGAGTTCTATCTGATCGCGTTCGGTGTCAAATCCTTCTCCACGCTGATAGTAGATAGCATCGAGAGAATAGACATAATTACCCATTAACTCGTCATTGATTTCATCCGATTGAAGGACATAGAGCTTGTTTGCATCGAACGTATCTTCCAATTCGAATTCACCAGTAAAGTAGCATCCCTTAAGTGTTTGAATTCGTGTAAGATAGATGCCATCCGCTACTCCGACAAACTTCCATCCTTCAACTTGCGGATTGTCATCTTCGTCCATTGTGTAGTCATTTAGTGTTTTGGGGTCAGTAGTCTCAAATACGATGTTTCCATCCTCATCCTTGATAGTTAAACGGAATCGATCGCACTCTGGCATAAGGAATATTTTCTCCATATAGAATTCATAGTCCTTTTCTTCTATCCAGTCCATATATACATCATCAAGAGACTCTTCTAACAACTGATCCTTTTCATCTTCATCCAATTCAAGAAGTTGAACTCCCTTTCCTCGAACTGCTATTTCAATTGTGTACTTTTTTGTTTTGCCTATGCTCTTTTTCTCATTGGCATCAGAGGATGCTGCTTCCTGTTTTTTTGAATTAGGTGTTTGCAATAATTTATCAGCTTCTTCCTTATGCTCCATCAAATAAGCAGCAAGTTTTGCTCCTGATGTTTGCGTGTTCCACTTCTCGTCTAATGTAAATCCGATTTGTGCAGAGATTGTACGAAGTGCTTCCATGGTATTTTTGCACTCTTGATAGATTTCAATTTTGCCGTCCGGCATCTTGTTGATTGTCACGTCGTCAAACTTGGCGGTTTTACCATCGCCAAACTCTTTTACGAGATGACGACCAAGATCTTGCGTGTTCCACTTCTCTTCTACGGAGAAGTTTTTACTTGCGGCGATTTCTTTCATTGTTTTCATCGCATTACGAAAGACGCGTACAACATCAACGTGTCCGTTCTCTGCAATTTGGAGAATGTACTCTCCTGCAATAACTGATTTTGCAGCCATAATTTAATTGATTTTAAGGGTTAATATAAGTTTATTATTATTTCTTACAATCGAACTGATTTCTTACGTCCATATTCGTAGAAATTATCATATTCATTTTCTACATCGTGCTGAATCATAAGGATGGAATATCTACTAAAATCAATAGTTATTCCATTATATTCATATTCTTGTTGATCCAGAATGTGATAGAATAATTGAGCAAGAGCATACTGTTCTTCTTTAAATTCAGATATGTGATCTATCACAAACTTGCGCGATGGATTATCTACTAAAAGCTGAGCAATCTGATCCACTGAATTTTGCCAGCGTGCATCTATATATATAAGTATTGTAGATTGCTCTACTATCGCTTTAAGCCAGTTTAACTCAGTCCAAACAAGATAAATGTCGGGAGTATTTGAGGACAGAAATTCCTTAAACAATCGCAGATGATAACGTGCTCTATCACGTCTGGACTTCATTAGCAGCAATTCTTCTATGCTTAATTCTTTCTTCATGACATTTTACATTTTTTTACATATATGAAAATTTTTAAAAATTTTAGTTTAATTTTCATTTCCGACTGCAAAGATACAACTTTTTTTTCAAATTTCCATAGTCCATTTTGGTCCTTTTTCATTTTGCATTTGCAAAACACAACTATTTTACGTATCTTTGCAGTGTTTTTCAGTCCGTTAAGTTCAAACAGGCACATACAGAAAAAGCGGACAACTGTTTGTTATCCGGTAAACGAGGTTGTAGGAGACCCATGTAGTCGGAAAATCAATACAGTTGTCCGCGTTGTATATTCCACGCGTACGCATAAAAACTTTAAGGTACACGCGAAATACACACACAGGCATCTGCTTTGACTTGCTTCTGAACTACAAACTGAAACTTCCTACATTTCGTTTACTCAGACAAACAAGCGTTAGCAAACGCTATATTTCAATATGTCATATCCATCTCCGGCAAGCGAACTCGGCAGGGCGATCGATTTTCTGCTACAAAGTTACAACATTTTTTTGATATTTGCAAATTTTCGGTGCGGTTTTTTGCCGAGAAGAATAAAAAAGTTGAAAATTTATGCAAAAGGCCAGATTATACATAGATAAAACCACGACAAAAGCCCGATTGAACGGAAACAACAAACGCAGCATAAGCTGCGCTGGCTTGTCGGATTTATCGTCTGAGATCTGACTATTCCGATTCGGGGGGAGATAATGTGATACGGAATCGGCTGCAAAGATACGAAAAAATAAAATTAAAAGGATAGTGTGCCAACGGAGATTGACACACCATCCTTTGTATAGTACTCTACTCTTCGGTGTCTTCGAGTTTGTCGCCGACGATCTTGCGGTAGAGCTCCTTAGGATCCACAGCGCGGCGGATGATCTCGTGGAGGTCTTCGATACGAACACGGTCTTGCGCCATAGTGTCGCGGTAACGCAGGGTAACGCAGCCATCGTTGAGGGTGTCATGATCCACCGTGATGCAGAACGGCGTGCCGATAGCATCCTGACGGCGATAACGTTTGCCGATGGAGTCTTTCTCGTCGTATTGCACGCGGAAGTCGAACTTGAGAGCGTTCAAGATCTCGCGGGCTTTCTCGGGCAGACCGTCTTTCTTAACCAACGGCATGACGCACGCCTTAACCGGTGCGAGTACAGGTGGCAGACCGAGTACAACACGGGTGTCCCCACCCTCGAGTTGCTCCTCGCGGTACGAACCGCACATGACGCTGAGGAACATGCGATCCACGCCAATAGAGGTCTCGATGACGAACGGCGTATAGCTCTGGTTGAGTTCGGGATCAAAGTATTCGATCTTCTTGCCGGAGTACTTGGCGTGTTGCGACAGGTCGAAGTTCGTACGGCTGTGAATACCCTCGACTTCCTTGAATCCAAACGGCATCTGGAACTCGATGTCGGTAGCGGCATTGGCGTAGTGAGCGAGCTTCTCGTGATCGTGGTAACGATACTTGTCGTCGCCGAGACCGAGGGCTTTGTGCCACTTCAAGCGGAAGGCTTTCCAGTGCTCAAACCACTTGAGTTCCTCACCCGGGCGAACAAAGAACTGCATCTCCATCTGCTCGAACTCACGCATACGGAAGACGAACTGACGGGCTACGATCTCGTTGCGGAAGGCTTTGCCGATCTGTGCTATACCGAAAGGAATCTTCATGCGACCGGTCTTTTGCACGTTGAGGAAGTTAACGAAGATGCCTTGTGCCGTTTCCGGACGCAGGTAGATCTTCATTGCGCCATCGGCAGTCGAGCCCATCTCGGTTTGGAACATAAGGTTGAACTGACGTACGTCTGTCCAGTTCCTTGTTCCGCTGATCGGGCAAACGATCTCCTCGTCGAGGATGATCTGCTTGAGTTCATCCAGGTCATTGGCGTTCATTGCTGCCGAGTAACGCTCGTGCAAGGCGTCACGTTTCTGCTGGTGCTCCAACACGCGCGGGTTCGTCTGACGGAACATCTGTTCGTCAAAACTCTCGCCGAAACGTTTCTTGGCTTTATCCACTTCCTTCTGGATCTTGTCCTCATACTTGGCTATCTGCTCTTCGATAAGCACGTCGGCACGATAGCGTTTCTTCGAGTCGCGGTTGTCGATGAGCGGATCATTGAATGCATCTACGTGCCCGGAAGCTTTCCAGGTAGTGGGGTGCATAAATATCGCGGCATCGATGCCTACGATGTTCTGGTGCAACAGGGTCATCGAGTCCCACCAGTAACGTTTGATGTTGTTCTTCAGTTCCACGCCGTTCTGACCATAGTCATACACAGCGCCCAGACCGTCATAGATCTCGCTGGAGGGGAAAACAAATCCGTACTCCTTGCAATGAGCGACAATCTTTTTGAATGTTTCTTCTTGTGTTGCCATATTGTTGTATTTTTATTAGTCGAAAGTCGAAAGACCGTTCGTTTCACTCACTCAAAGACAAAAGCCTAATTACTCTTTTAGCGTAGCGGTCTTTGAGCGTTAGCGGTCTTTTTTCTTTTAGCGCAGCGGTCTATCTCCGCCTCATCTGTTGGACTTTGCGCATCATCTTGGAGGTTTGCTCAAACTGCTTGAGGAAGCGGTTGACCTCGACGATGCTGGTGCCCGAACCTTTGGCGATGCGGTTCTTGCGGCTGCCGTTGAGCAGTGCGGGGTTAGCGCGCTCCTCGGGAGTCATGGAGCCGATGATGGCTTCGACAGGTTTGAAGGCGTCGTCGCTGATCTCTACGCCCTTGAGTGCCTTATCCATGCCCGGGATCATGCCCATGAGGTCTTTCATCGAACCCATCTTCTTGATCTGGTTAAGCTGCCCGAGGAAGTCGTTGAAGTCGAAGCGGTTCTGCGCAATGCGTTTGCTGATGCGGCGTGCTTCCTCTTCATCATATTGTTCCTGCGCGCGCTCGACGAGGCTGACTACGTCACCCATGCCGAGGATACGATCCGCCATTCGTGCGGGGTGGAACACGTCGAGTGCTTCCATCTTCTCGCCCGTACCGATAAACTTGATCGGTTTCTCGACTACCGAGCGGATACTGAGAGCTGCACCACCACGGGCGTCGCCGTCGAGCTTGGTGAGGATAACGCCGTCGAAGTCGAGACGGTCGTTGAAGGCTTTGGCGGTGTTCACGGCATCCTGACCGGTCATGGCATCGACCACGAACAGGGTTTCTTGGGGCTGAATGGCATCCTTGATGGCAGCAATCTCGTTCATCATCTGCTCATCGACAGCCAGACGACCGGCAGTATCGACAATGACTACGTCATAGCCGTAGGTGCGCGCCTCAGCGATGGCTTTCTTGGCTTTCTCGACGGGGTTGGATATAGTCTCGCCTGTGAAGACCTTGGCATTAATCTGCTCGCCGAGAACACGGAGTTGCTCGATAGCTGCGGGACGATAGACGTCGTCGGCAACGAGCATGACTTTCTTACCTTTCTTCGTTTGAAGGAAGTTGGCAAGCTTGGCAGCAAAGGTCGTCTTACCCGAACCTTGCAGACCGGAGAGAAGGATGATAGCGGGATTGCCCTTGAGGTTGAGTTCGACCGCCTCAGCGCCCATGAGGGCAGCGAGTTCGTCGTGGGTGATCTTGACCATCAACTGCCCGGGACGAACAGCGGTCATGACATTTTGTCCGAGGGCTTTTGCCTTAACGGAATCGGTAAACTGCTTGGCAGTCTTGTAGTTAACATCCGCTTCCAACAGGGCTTTGCGGATGTCCTTGACGGTTTCGGCGATGTTGATTTCGGTGATACGTCCTTCGCCTTTCAGTATCTTGAACGACCGTTCAAGTCGTTCGCTTAGGTTGTCAAACATAGAGATATTTACTATTTACGTCAGCCAAACTTGGCTGACAAGTATACAAAATTATTGTCTGCGCACAAAACGGCTTGCAAAGATACAAAAAATATTTGATATTTGCAAATAAAAAATGGAGTAAACGCATATTTTTGTAAAAAAAACAGAAAAAACTTGCAAATGTCAAAATAATTTCGTAACTTTGTACGCTTTTTGCAAAGCGAAGATCTTTTTAGGTCAACTATTAAAGACTATTAAAGACAATATACAGCGAATTAAGCGAAAACAATATTAATATATACATCATGAAAAAACACATAATTTTAGCAATTGCGCTGGTAATGGCAGTGCAAATGGTTTGGGCGGCAACCGTTATCAAACCGGGTGAGGTTCCTGAGTATTGGTCATCAGTTGACGGCAAGTCAGGCAGTGCATTATGGACTGCAATCAGTTCACAGACAAACAAAGGGTTCAGTTCGGTGGGTTACAAGGGGCTGTATAACGCTTACAAACAGACGGATGTTTATCCGGCGGATTCGGTGGGCAAGGCCGGCAAGATCTGGGATATGTACGGTGAGTGTCTGTTTGCGACGAGCAACACCTGCGGCAACTACAGCGGCGTTTGCGACTGCTACAACCGCGAGCACAGTATTCCACAGAGTTGGTGGGGAGGCGGAACAGGCGGTATAGGCAGCGATATATTTCACGTATTGCCGACCGACGGCAAGGTAAACGGTGTGCGTAGTAACTATGAGTACGGCGAAGTGAACGGCGGCACGAACTGGGTTGGCAACAAGTTCGGTTCGGCAGGCACATGGTCAACAGACAAGAAGACAATTGCTTCGGCAGCAGGTGAGGAAGTGAAAGGTACTGGACAAGTGTTTGAACCCAAACCGCACTACAAGGGCGATATAGCACGCGGATTGTTGGGAACAATCGTCAAGTGGCAACAGTCGAACCTGACAAGCGGCAACAACTTCTTTAACGGCAAATACGACGCATCGAACAACTTCGGTTTGACAAAGAAAGCCGTTGTACTGCTGATGAAGTGGCACAGAGAGGATCCCGTGAGTCAAAAGGAGATAGACAGAAATAACGGCATTCAAGCTACACAAGGCAACCGAAATCCGTTTATCGACTATCCGTATCTGGCGGAATATATATGGGGTGAGAAAGCCGGCGAGACAGTGGATATGAGCAAGTTGATGGCATCGACAGATTCGGAGTTCGTGCCGGGTCAGAGCAACGGTTGGCGCGGAGGTTCATCGCCTGTTGATCCTCCTACGCCGACAGAGAAATATACGGTAACCTGGTCGGCAAACGGCGAGGAGATACATTCTGTTGAGATCGCAGAGAACGAAAAGGTAACGTATCTGCCTACCGCTCCGGCATCGTGTTCGTCAGAGAGTACGGAGTTTATGGGCTGGTCGGATGCACCGATCTCCGGCACGACAGACGATGCGCCTGCTCCACTCTACACGAAAGTGACAGAGATCCCTGCCGTGACAGAGGATGTGACGTACTATGCTGTATATGCACACGCCGGTGAAGGTGAAGGGTCTGCGGCGATGACCTACACCTACGCCATTGGCAACGAGACGGAAGGTTGGAGCAACACCGCTACGAACAAAGGCAGTTACTGGCTACTGGAGACGGGCAAGACAATCATATCGCCGGAGATCGACCTAATGAAACTGGAAAAGATCACCGTGAAGATGCGCACCTACGGCGGCACACAATACGACCAACTGGATATACACGAAGAGAGCGGTAAGCTAACATCGATTGAAGCGACAAAGGGTAGCACGATGACCGAATATGAGTGGGTAAACAACCTGTATATAGCAGGCAACTCCGCTCTGACGTTCTCGAGCAGCTACGGTTCGGGCAAAGGTATAGGCATCGCCTCTATCACCCTTGAGACCCGAGGAGCAACGGTAACTTATGACCGGTATATAACGAGTTGCCAAGGCACGACAGAGGTTGTGGCTGTACAGACAGACGCTCCGGCAAAGAAGATGCTCATTGGCGGGCAGTTGTATATCTTTGTGGGTGAGCAGTTGTTTACCGTGCAAGGGCAGAGGGTGAAATAGTTGAGTGTTGAGAGTTGAGTGTTGAGAGAAGTCGTCTAGTTGAGAGTTTAAAGTTGAAAGTGATGAAAAAATATATAGTAGTTATATTGGCGCTGGTAGCGCAGATGGGGTTCGCCAATGTCGTGACGGGCGTTGCGTCAATCCCTGACGGGTATTACGACGGCGTGAGCGGGAAGAAAGGCGCGGAGAATATATTGAATGCGTTGCAGACCTGTATATCCAAGAACTACAACGAGATCTCGTACAAAGGGTTGGAGTCACATTATCTGAAGACGGACTTCTATGCCGATACACTATGGGATATGTATTCGACCTGCAACTTTACGTACGACATGGCGAATATTCCACAGAAATATGTGTGCGACGGCTGGAACAAAGAGCACGTTGTCTGTCAGTCATGGTTGGGTAGTGGTCCGATGGTATCGGATATGTTTAATGTGTATCCGACTGATGCGCGTGTGAACAATCTGCGTTCGAACTACCCGTACGGCGTAGTGGGTACAAACAAAGGTATAAGCAACGACCCCGAGCATCACGCATTGGGTAAGTTGGGGACATCAGCCCTAACGGGTGCGGGGAGCAATACGGTTTATGAGCCGGACGACCGATACAAAGGCGACTTTGCGCGTACGTTCTTTTATATGGTTGCACGTTATCGCGACAAGACGCTGAACGACGGCGAAGGTTCATCGATGTTCACGTCAAGCCCGACGAATCTGACGAGTTACAGTCTGTCGTTTTTGCTGGACTGGCACCGAAACGATCCTGTGAGCATGAAAGAGGTGGACAGAAACCAGGGCGTATATGGTGAGCAGAACAACCGCAACCCGTTTATCGACTACCCGGAACTCGTGGAGTATATCTGGGGCAACAAGATAGGGCAACAAGTTGACCTGAGCACAATGACTCCGACCTGCGAAAGCCTCACTCCTACCCCACAGACGACTGTCAAACATGGCGTAACATGGATGGTGGATGGCGTGGAGTTGTACACCGATTCAGTGGTTGAGGGCAAGAAGCCAAGTAAACTGCCCGCTGAGCCGCAATCGTGCTCGGAGACGAGCGAAAGCTTCTATGGCTGGGCAGGAGGATCATGGGAAGGTGCATTGCCTGACTACCTGCCGATGGATATCATCGAGTTCTCGAACATTGCCTACATGCCTGCCGTGGAGTTTGACGTGACATATCACGCCGTGTTTGCTCACAAGGACGTAATCACCAGCGGCAAGGAAGAGGAAACAGTGACTATCGACCTGACGCAAAACGGATACAGCAACGGTCAGGAAGTAACGGAGGTTAAGCAAGGTGACGTAACGCTCCTGTTCGGCAAAGGTACGGCAGGCAGCAACGTGCCCAAATACTACAACACAGGCACGGCAGTACGTTGCTACAGCGGCAATACTATGACCGTTAAGGCAGAAAGCATAACCGCTATTGAGATTACCTTCGGCTCCGGCGACGGCAGCAATCCTATCACGGTGAACAAAGGCTCGCTCAACGGCAGCAAATGGACAGGTGAGGCGGATGAAGTTATATTCAGCGTTGGCGGTTCAAGCGGTCACAGACGTATAGCCGGAGTAACAGTGACGCTGAACGGCGAGAGTACGATGGTAATTTACACCGATTATATGACCAGTTGCGGCGCGGGCACAGGTATTGACAATACAGCAACGGATACTCCAGCAGCAACAAAAGTGCTGCGTGACGGGCAACTGATAATCATTGTGTACAACAAGGAGTACAATATCTTAGGTTTCTAAAACATGAGAAAGACACTATTTATACTCATCAGCCTTATGCTGTGCACCTCTTTCGCGCTGGCGGAAGAGATGCCGGCAGGGTATTACGATGCCGTGAACGGAACGAAAGACAGCGAACTGAAGGGAACGTTAAAGACGATTATTCGCGATCACACTGTTATGGCGTACGGTAGCGGAACGAATTCGTCGTGGTACGTGTTCTACTACTCCGACCAAGACGAGAACGGCTACTGCATGGATATGTACTGCGACGACTGGAAGAAGTTCGGCGCACCGGGTGATGCTGTTTCCGGCTGCAATGTGGAGCATAGTTTTGCCAAGAGTTGGTGGGGAGGCGCAAAGAACGATGCCTACAAAGACTGCTACCACCTCAATCCTTCGAACAGTACGGCGAACAGTGCGCGCAGCAATTATCCGCTGGGCGTGCCGGTAAAGGATATTAAGACTTCCGGCTCATTGAAGATAGGAAAGATACATCATGAGGCGTTGAACGTGGATTTCAATGTGTTTGAGCCGAAAGACGAGTACAAAGGCGACTTTGCGCGTGCGTATTTCTATATGGCAACGTGCTACGGCAAGGATATCAACGGCAACTATGATGCGACTATATGCTCGGCTTACCAAGGTTGGCGGCTCGACAACAGTGATGTCGGTTCGAAGTTCGCTATGCAGAACGACAACTATCTGGAGTTTCAGCCATGGGAGCAAGAGGTGCTAATCACGTGGCACCGGCAAGACCCCGTAAGCGTGAAGGAGATCAAACGTGCGGACGCGGTGAGCAACTTCCAACATAATAGGAATCCGTTTATCGACTATCCTTTCCTTGCAGAATATATCTGGGGCGATCACGCGGGTGAAGAGGTGAATATGGCACAACTGATTGCCTCGTTTGAGGAAGGGTTCATCCCGGGTGAGAGCAACGGTTGGCGTGACGGCGACGTACCGGTAGTCGTGAAGCCGAAGTACGGCGTAACGTGGATGGTAGATGGCGAGGTTGTACGTCTGGATTCAATCGTGGAGAACAAGAAAGTAACTGCCCTACCCGATGCACCCGAGTCGTGTTCGATAGAGAGCAACGTGTTTATGGGTTGGACGACTACGCCTATCCAAGGCGCAAGCGATGATGCACCCGAAGTACTCTACTCGAAGGTTGCTGAGTTGCCGGTTGTGACGGAAGATATAAGCTATTATGCCGTATTTGCGAAAGAGAATACCACAGCGGGAGGCGCACCGGCCGTGTTTACCTTCGACAAAGAGCATCAGTCAGGCTGGACGAACACGGGCACGGACAAAGGTTCTTATTGGCTGTTGGATTCGGGCAAAGAACTGACCTCACCGGCGGTTGATTTGTCAGGCTTGAGCACTATTACAGTGAACATCGGCACGTACGGCGGTAAAGAGAATAACACACTGCGCTTCAAAGCAAATGGAGAGGATATAGGCTCTATCACAACCGACAAAGGTAGCACGATGACCGAGTTCACATGGACGAACACAGCTTCGTTGAGCGGTATTGCGCCGATTACGTTCTATAGCGACTACGGCTCGAACAAAGGAATCCGTATCTCGTCAGCAACGATCAATGCGACGGGTGCAAGTACCTCGTACAACAGATATATTACCTCGTGCGACGGTACAACGGACGTAATGATTCTACCTGCAGCGCCTAAAGCACGTAAAGTGCTGCGCGACGGGCAACTGATCATTATCTACAACGGACGAGAGTACAATATACTTGGGATGTAAATGAAAAATGCAAAATTAAAAATTCATAACACAACAAAATATACAAATTATGGCAGAAGAAAAAATTCCCGTAAACCTGTTGGCAGACTTTCCGCCCATCTCTGCAAAGACTTGGAAGGAAAAGATCATTGCTGACTTGAAAGGCGCCGACTTCGACAAGAAGCTCGTTTGGCGCACACCGGAAGGCTTCAATGTACAGCCTTTCTACCGTCGTGAAGACCTGAAGGGTCTGAAAACGACTAATTCTGCTCCCGGACAATTCCCGTACGTCCGCGGAACACGTACAAACAACGAGTGGGATATCCGTCAGAACATCTGCGCTTGCCAGAACGCCCGCAAGGCGAATCAGAAGGCTCTGGAAGTTCTGAACAAAGGTATCAACTCGATCGGTTTCTGCATGAACAAGGAGAAACTGTCGTACCGGTTCATCAAGACGCTGCTCCAAGACATCCGCATTGACATTATCCCCGTTAACTTCTCGATCTGCGCCTGCAAGGCTCCCGAGCTGGCGAACATCCTCGTTCGTTATATCGGTCGCGAGTACAAGGGTACAGACATCAAGCTCTTCCGCGGCTCGATCAATGTTGACCCGATCAAGGCGATGCTGATCAAGGGCAAACCGCTGAGTCGTGAGCAGGTGAGCGAGAAGATCGCCGCCGTAGTGAAGGCCGCCAAGTCGCTGCCTAACTATCGCGTAGTGGCTGTTGACAGCGTGGTGCTGAACAACAGCGGTGCTTACGCTACCCAGGAGCTGGCTTACGCCCTGGCTTGGGGTGCAGAGTACATGACGATGCTCACCGAAGCCGGTGTACCAAACTATCGCGCTGCTAACGCTATCCGCTTCAACATGGGTATAGGCGGCAACTACTTCATGGAGATTGCCAAGTTCCGTGCAGCCCGTCTACTGTGGGCTAAGATCGTTGAGGCTTACAAGAACCCGATCTTTACGACCGCGCTGAAGAACGCTGCGAAGATGAACGTCAGCGCCGAGACGAGCAAGTTCAATATGACGATCTTTGATGCGTATGTTAACCTGCTTCGCTCTCAGACCGAGACGATGAGTGCTGCTCTTGCCGGCGTGGACGAGATCACCGTTACGCCGTTTGATGTGACCTACGAGAAGCCGACGGACTTTGCCGAGCGTATAGCCCGCAACCAACAGCTCTTGCTCAAAGAAGAGGCACACTTCGACAAGATCATCGACCCTGCCGGCGGTTCGTACTATATCGAGAACCTAACGGCATCAATCGCTGCCGAGGCATGGAAACAATTCCTGGCTATTCAGGATCAAGGCGGCATGTATCAGATGGTAGCCGAAGGCAAGGTACAGGAGCACATTGCTGCGAACTTGAAGGCACGTCTGAGCGATGTAGCCAAACGCAAAGAGGTGCTGCTTGGCTCGAACCAGTTCCCGAACTTCACGGAGGTTGCTGCCAAGAAGATCAAAGCCAACGCCGGTGCTTGCAGCTCGATCTGCACCTGCAAGGATAAACCCAAAGAGGCAAGTCACTGCGGCTGCGACGGCAAGTGCGAGAACGCACTGCCTACCCTGCCCGTGGCTCGTGCTGCCGAGGAGTTTGAGACCCTGCGTCTGGAGACTGAGGCAAGCAAGAAGCAACCTGTTGCATTCATGCTGACCATCGGTAACCTTGCTATGCGTATCGCACGTGCACAGTTCTCGTGTAACTTCCTCGCGTGCGCGGGATATAAGGTAATAGACAACAACGGATTCAAGACCGTTCGCGAAGGCATCAAGGCTGCCAAGAAAGCCAAAGCCGATATTATTGTGCTCTGCTCCAGCGACGACGAGTACGCAACCTTCGCTCCCGAAGCATGGAAAGTGCTGCAAAAGATCGACGAGCAGAAACGCCCGATGTTCATCGTGGCAGGTGCTCCGGCTTGCATGGAAGACCTGCAGAAACTCGGCATCGAGAACTTCATCCATGTGCGCGTGAATGTATTGGATACATTGAAAAAATTCAACCAACAACTTCTAAAAAAATAAGTAGCCTTATGAAACCGAATTTCAAAGAAATTGATATCAAGCAAGTGGCTGCAACCAAGGTTGTTGGCCCGAATGTAGCTGATTGGCAGACGCCGGAACTGATTGACGTCAAGCCGATCTATACCAAAGAAGATTTGAAAGGCATGGAGCACCTCGACTACGTGTCAGGTATTCCTCCGTTCCTCCGTGGTCCGTACAGCGCGATGTACCCGCTACGTCCCTGGACGATCCGTCAGTACGCAGGTTTCTCGACCGCTGCCGAGAGTAACGCGTTCTACCGTCGTAACCTCGCTTCCGGTCAGAAAGGTCTGTCAGTAGCCTTCGACCTGCCGACACACCGCGGCTACAACGCCGACAATATGCGTGTGGTAGGTGACGTAGGTAAAGCAGGTGTATCGATCTGCTCGCTGGAGGATATGAAGGTGCTGTTCGCAGGTATTCCTTTGAACAAGATGTCCGTCTCGATGACCATGAACGGCGCTGTGCTGCCTATCCTTGCGTTCTACATCAACGCAGGTCTGGAGCAGGGAGCGAAGCTCGAAGAGATGGCAGGAACGATCCAGAACGATATCTTGAAAGAGTTCATGGTGCGTAACACCTACATCTACCCGCCTAAGTTCTCGATGAAGATCATCGCTGACATCTTCGAGTACACCAGCCAGAACATGCCGAAGTTCAACAGTATATCCATCTCCGGTTACCACATGCAAGAGGCCGGAGCAACAGCCGACATCGAGCTGGCTTACACGCTGGCTGACGGTATGGAGTACCTGCGCGCAGGTGTGAACGCCGGAATGGATGTCGATACCTTCGCTCCGCGTCTGTCGTTCTTCTGGGCTATCGGTATGAACCACTTCATGGAGATTGCCAAGATGCGTGCCGGTCGTATGCTCTGGGCAAAGATTGTGAAGAGCTTCGGAGCCAAGAACCCGAAATCCATGGCTTTGCGTACGCACAGCCAGACTTCCGGCTGGTCGCTCACCGAGCAAGACCCGTTCAACAACGTAGGTCGTACCTGTATTGAGGCTATGGGTGCTGCCCTGGGTCACACGCAGTCGCTGCACACCAACGCATTGGACGAAGCTATCGCCCTGCCGACGGACTTCAGTGCACGTATCGCTCGTAACACGCAGATCTATATCCAAGAGGAAACGAAGGTCTGCAAGGAGATCGACCCGTGGGGTGGCTCGTACTACGTTGAGGCTCTGACCAAGGAGCTTATGGACAAAGCCTGGGCACATATCCAGGAGATTGAGAAGCTCGGCGGCATGGCGGCAGCTATCGAGACCGGCGTACCTAAGATGCGTATCGAGGAAGCCGCTGCCCGTACACAGGCACGTATTGACTCGGGCAATCAGAAGATCATCGGCGTCAACGAGTACCGTCTGGATCACGAAGACCCGATCGATATCCTCGAGATCGACAACACAGCCGTTCGTACCGAGCAGGTTGAGCGTCTGAAAGAACTCCGCGCTAACCGCGACGAGGCAGCTGTACAGGCAGCACTCGCTGAGATCACCAAGTCCGTTCAGGCTTGGGCTGACGGCGGCAAGGGTGAGAACCTCTTGGCTCTGGCAGTCAAAGCAGCAGGTCTGCGCGCTTCATTAGGCGAGATCAGTGATGCCTGCGAAAAGGTCGTAGGACGTTATAAAGCAACCATTAGAACTATTTCAGGCGTGTACGCAGCAGGAACAAAGAACGACAGCGACTTCCAGGAAGCCTGCCGTCTGACGGCAGAGTTTGCCAAGAAAGAAGGTCGTCAACCCCGTATTATGATTGCCAAGATGGGTCAGGACGGCCATGACCGTGGTGCCAAGGTGGTAGCTACCGGCTACGCAGACTGCGGCTTTGACGTGGATATGGGACCATTGTTCCAGACTCCGGAAGAGGCTGCCAAGCAGGCTGTGGAGAACGACGTTCACGCACTTGGCGTATCGTCGCTCGCAGCAGGTCACAAGACCTTGATCCCGCAAGTGATTGCCGAACTCAAGAAACTCGGTCGTGAGGATATTCTCGTTACCTGCGGCGGTGTAATCCCTGCTCAGGACTACGACTTCCTCTACAAAGCCGGTGTTGCCGCTATCTTTGGCCCGGGTACTCCGGTTGCCTATAGCGCCAAGGTGGTTATGCAACTGCTGATGCAAGAGTAATTCGTCTTGCAATATACTTTGGAAAAAAGCGTCTTTCGGGGCGCTTTTTTCGGCTTTTATAGGGGGATGCATTTTTTTTTGCAAAAAAATTTGCATATTTCAAAAATTTTTCGTACATTTGCATTCACAAATTGTGAAAGAAATGACGAGACACGAACAACTCATTGCTGCATTGCAGCATAATTTCGGTTTTGATAACTTCAAGGGCAACCAAGAGGCTATCATCAACAACGTAATGGATGGCAAAAATACCTTTGTGCTGATGCCTACCGGCAGCGGCAAGAGTCTTTGTTATCAGTTGCCGGCATTGATGATGGACGGAGTGGCGATCATTATATCGCCGCTGATTGCGCTAATGAAAAACCAAGTGGACGCTATCCGCAGCTACTATGACGAAGACAGCGTTGCGCACTTCATCAACTCATCGCTTTCCCGCCCGGAGATACACGCCGTGCATGAAGACATTATCCAAGGCAAGACGAAGTTGCTATATATGGCACCGGAAGGTCTGCAAAAGCAAGAGAACGTGGAGCTGTTGCAAGGCGTAAAAGTCAGCTTCTACGCCATTGACGAGGCTCACTGTATATCCGAGTGGGGACATGACTTCCGTCCGGAGTACAGGAACATCCGTCCGTTGGTAGAGAAGATCGGTATAGCCCCGATCATCGCGCTTACTGCAACCGCTACACCAAAGGTGCAACAGGATATACAGAAGAACCTTCAGATCAACGATGCGGCAGTATTCAAGAGCTCATTCAACCGTCCGAACCTCTACTACGAGGTACGTCAGAAGACCGCTGAGGTCAACAAGGATCTTGTGCGCTTCATCAAGCAGATGGAGGGCAAGTCGGGTATAGTGTATTGCATGGCGCGCAAAGAGGTAGAGTCGCTGGCGCAGATATTGCAAGTCAACAACATCTCTGCCCTGCCCTACCACGCAGGCATGGATGCAGCGGAAAGGAGCAAGAACCAAGATGCCTTCCTAATGGAGAAATGCCAGGTGATTGTTGCTACCATTGCGTTCGGAATGGGTATAGACAAACCTGACGTACGATTCGTTGTTCACTACGACGTGCCTAAGTCGTTGGAAGGCTACTATCAGGAGACGGGTCGTGCCGGTCGTGATGGTGGTGAAGGGCGTTGTATCTGTTTCTATTCGCCGAAGGATATTGACCGTCTGAGGAGTTTCCAACTCGACAAGAGCCGTCAGGACAACAACATGCAGGAGGCGGAGATTACCAACCAGTTGCTTGCCGAAACGCAACAATATATGGAATCCTCCACCTGCCGCCGCAGACTGCTGCTGCATTATTTCGGCGAGAAGTACCCGCACGAGAACTGCGGTTGCTGCGACAATTGCAACAAGATCTTCAAGCAATACGACGCCACAGAGCTCCTCGGCTTGGCAATCGAAACCGTTCAGGAATGCAACGAGCGCTTCAAACCCGAGCACATCGTGGATATCCTGCACGGCAACAAGACGCCTGATGTGCTCAGCTTCCAACACGACGAAATGGAGAACTTCGGCGTAGCCTCCGACGAGACGGAAGAGTTGCTGAACACGATCATGAAAGAGGCGATGATGCACGGTTTCCTTGAGAAAGATGCGTCGACCTACGGCAGCGTACATATCACGCCGCAAGGCAAGAAGTTCCTCCGCCGTCCTACTAAATTCGAGATACCTATTGAGGTGATTGACGAAGATGCCGAGGAGAACATCGAGCAAAACATGATCGGCTCATCAGCCGCCGACACCGAGCTGTACAGCATCCTCAAGGATCTGCGCAAGAAAGTCGGCAAGCAACACGACGTGCCACCTTACGTCATATTCCAAGACCCGAGCCTCGAAGCGATGGCAACGTTCTATCCTATCACCCTCGAGGAGTTGCAGAATATCCCCGGTGTGGGTGCAGGCAAAGCCAAACGTTATGGCGACGAGTTCATCAAGGTAATCAAGGAGTACGTTGAGGAGAATGAGATCATTCGTCCTGAAGATCTGCGTGTTAAGACTGTAGCGCACAAATCTGCCCACAAGGTAGCCATCATCGAAGCCATTGACCGACGCATCGCTATTGACGACCTTGCGCTTCGCTTCGGCATGTCGATGGAGGAGATTGTCAAAGAGATTGAAGCCATTGTCTATTCCGGCACGAAACTGAACATTCGCTACTTCCTTGAGGAGGTGATCGACCCCGACTCCATCGAAGAGATCTTCGACTACTTCAAGCACGCCGAGAACGACAGCATCAAACTCGCCATGCAGGAATTGGGCGAAGACTACTATAGCGAGATTGAAGTGCGCCTTGTCCGCATTCAGTTCCACAGTGACCTTGGAAACTGATAATAATGAATAATTAATAGTGAATATCTAATAATTTAATATATATAATATAATGAAAAAGTTAACATTATTTGCAGTAGCATGTTTGCTAATTGCGTGCGGCGGGGAGATTCCCCCAGCGGAGCAAACCTCGTACAACACAATGACTATCAGCAAGAGCGACATTTCTGTCCCGCTCAAGTACAGTGCTACCTTGAAAGGTACTGCCGACGTTACTATCAAGCCGCAGATTAGCGGTCAGTTAATGGAAGTGTGCATCACGGAAGGTCAGCAAGTAAAGAAAGGCGACGTACTTTTCCGTATTGACAGCCGCGACAAGGAGTTGGAGTTGCAGTCGGCAGAGGCTAACCTGCTGGCAGCGCAAGCCAAAGAGAGCAGTGCGAAGCTGGAGTTCGAGAGTAACAAGAACCTCTTCGAGAAGGGTATCGTGAGCAGATATATGTTGGATGATGCCGAGAATTCTTACAAACAGGCAAAAGCATCTGTAGCACAATACAAAGCCACAGCTGACCGCGCACGCGTGAATTTAGGATATTGTACTATCACCGCTCCGGTGGATGGCGTGATAGGCTCTATTCCGGTATTTGCCGGCGACCAAGTGGACGCAAGCACTTACATGACAATGGTCAGCGGTAACGCCAAGATGTACGCCGAGTTCTCGGTAAGCGAATCGGTACTCGAAGAGCGCGCCAATGGCGAGGCAGATGGCTCGTTGAAGAACCTCCCGGATGTGACATTCCTGTTCAAGAGCGGCACGGAGTACGGCAAGAAAGGTCGTATAACAAGTATCACCGGTACAGTCGATCGCACAACAGGTGCACTGACCTGCAAAGCCACCTTCCCTAACCCCAACGGCGTGCTGTATTCGGGTATTCAGGGTACAGTGGTTATTCCGTTTGACGCAAAGCAAGTGATTGTTGTTCCGCAGAACGCTGTGGTTCGCCTGCAGAGCAAATCGCTGGTATATAAGGTAGCCGCTGACAGCTGCGCGTACAGTGTAATTGTTAAGACCGTAGGTGTCGGCAGCGAGCGTGACCTCGTGGTAACGGAAGGTCTGGAGGTAGGCGAAGTCATCGTTACAGAGGGCGCTAACAACCTCGTAGAGGGACAACGAGTTCTCTTTTAATTAAAAATTCAAAATTAAGAATTAAAAATTAGGAATTTTTATGAAAGAGAACATATTCATCAAAAGAAACGTGATGGCGATCTCGATTGCGATTGTCATCATGCTGGTCGGATATATCTGCCTGAAGACCTTACCGGTGGAGCAGTATCCGAATATTGCACCGCCTACGGTAGAGGTAACGACCTCTTACTCGGGAGCGGACGCCAATACCTGTATGAAATCGGTGGTTCAACCACTCGAGGAGCAGATCAACGGTGTGGAGGACATGACCTACATGACAGCCAGTGCTTCATCGACGGGCGAAGTGACAATCATGGTTTATTTCAAGCAAGGCGCAGATCCCGACATGGCGACGGTTAACGTACAGAACCGTGTGCAGCAAGCGCAGGCCTTACTGCCCGCGGATGTGATTCAGGCAGGTATCACCGTCACGAAACGTCAGAATAGTATCTTGCAGATCTCCGGTCTCAAATCCACCGACGGAAAATACGATGCGGACTTTATATCGAACTATATCGACATCAATATCAAACCGCGCCTGTTACGCGTGACGGGTGTAGGAAACGTAACAAACTTAGGAAACACGTACGCGCTGCGTGTATGGCTCAAACCGGATCAGATGGCGCAGTATGGATTGGTGCCGGAAGACATATCTGCAGCGATCAGCGCGCAGAGTTTCGTAACCTCAACCGGTACACTCGGACAGCAATCCGAGAACGCGTACCAATACCCGATGGAGTACAAAGGTACGCTCAAGAGTATCAAGGAGTTTGAGAATATCGTCCTCCGTACGACGGACGGCAGTAACATCCTGTATCTGCGCGATGTGGCTACCATCGAGATCGGTGCCAAGATGTACACCATGACCTCCAAGGTGGACGGCAATCCCGGTGTCTTCTACCTCGTCAACCAATCGCCGGGAGCCAACGCTACGCTGGTGAACCAGAAGATTGACGAACTCTACAAACAGCTGCAACCTACCCTGCCTGCCGGCTTGGAGTTTGTTACGCTGCAGACGAGTAATGACTTCCTCTTCGCAGCCATCCATAACGTGGTCGAGACCCTCGTGATCGCGATTCTCTTGGTGATCCTGGTCGTTTATTTCTTCCTCCAAAACTGGAAAGCGACCCTCATCCCCTCTATCTCGATCATCGTCTCGCTGCTCGGTACCTTCGCGATAGTGAAGTTAGCAGGATTCTCCCTAAACATCCTCACGCTCTTCGCTCTCGTACTCGCTATCGGTACTGTGGTCGATGACGCGATCGTCGTCGTCGAAGCCGTGATGGCGAAATTGGAGACGGGCAAGATGCCGGGAAATACGCCTAAGGAGAAAGCCATCGAGGCGACGCGTCAGGCGATGAGCGAGGTGTCGGTAGCGGTTATCTCCTGTACCTTAGTCTTCATGGCGGTGTTCATTCCCGTGACCTTCATGAGCGGTACATCGGGTACCTTCTTCACCCAGTTTGGTATCACCATCGCAGGCTCGGTGGGCTTATCCTGCGTTTGCGCGTTGATACTCTGCCCTGCACTCTGTGCGATACTGATGAGACCGAATGAAGAGACCGACGGTAAGAAATGGAAGGGTATCGACTACTATACCAAAATTGCGTACGAAGCAAGCTATAATGCCATCTTGGGTAAGTACCAGGGAGCGGTGCAGAAATTTCTGAAACGCCCGTGGTTGTCCTTTGCCTTATTAGGCGGTGCAGTCGTGCTGTTTGTGCTCTTTATGAAGATCATGCCTTCGGGCTTGGTGCCGCAAGAGGACCAGGGAGTTTTCATCTGCGAGGTACGTATGCCCGAAGGATCGACGCTGCATGAGAACACCGAAATCATGAAGCAGGTGGAGGAGAAAGTGAAAGCCATCCCGGAACTTGAGAGCTACGGTCTTTGTAGCGGATACGGTATGGTTTCGTCTGCCGGATCAAGCTACGCTACGCTCATCATTCGTCTCAAAAACTGGGACGACCGTCCGGGCTTTGCGCACTATATCGACGTGATCATGGCGAAATTCTGGTATGACTGCCAAGACATCCACAATGCCGTGGTTATACCCTTCCAGATGCCGCAGATTCCGGGATACGGTAACTCGAGCGATATCGATCTGCAAGTCCAGGATAAGAGTGGCGGAGACATGAGTGATTTTGGCGATAAAACAAGTAAGTTCTTGGCGAAACTGCAAGAACGCAAAGAGATTGAGAGCGCCATGTCCACTTATTCGGAGCGTTTCCCGAAATTCAAAGTACACGTCGATCCTATCCAATGTGAGCGCGCCGGTACGTCCGCCAGAGCGGTGCTCAACACCTTGGGCTCGTACTGCGGTGGTTCATACGTGGGAAACTTCAACCAATTCAACAAAGTCTATCAGATCCTGGTCGGGGCAGCACCTGAGTACCGTCTCGATCCCTCCTCGCTCAATAATATGTATATCAAGGTCAACGGCGGTAAGATGGCACCCCTTTCGCAGTTCGTTAGACTGGAAGAGGTGGTAGGTGCTTCGTCGGAAAACCACTTCAACCTCTATCAATCGATTTCGTGTGCCGTCACAGCAGCCAGCGGTTACTCCGAGGCGCAAGCGCACCAAGCGATCGCTGAGGTCTTCAAAGAGACGATGCCCAACTACTGCACCTTCGAGTACGGTTCCATGTCCCGTGAGGTGGAGGAGACGGCAAACAGCAATACTACCGTACTGATCTACTTGATCTGCGTCGTGCTGATTTACCTCATTCTCGGTTCGCTCTATAACAGTTGGCTCACCCCGTTTGCAGTCCTGCTGAGTGTACCCTTCGGTCTGATGGGATCCTTCCTCTTCTCGTGGGTAGGAAACAAGATCGGTCTGCCGGGTATGGAGAATAACATCTACCTCCAGACCGGTGTCATCATGCTGATCGGTCTCTTGGCGAAAACGGCGATCCTGATCACCGAGTTTGCTGCCGAGCGGCGCAAACAAGGTCTATCGATCGTCGATGCCGCTTTCGAGGCTTGTAAGGAACGTCTGCGTCCGATCCTGATGACAGTCATCACGATGATTGTCGGTATGATTCCTTTGGTCATTGCCGGTGGTGCCGGTGCAAACGGAAACCGTGCTCTGGCGCTCGGTGTCGTAGGCGGTATGAGTATCGGTACGTTGGCATTGGTGTTCGTTGTTCCGGCATTCTTCATCGTCTTCCAGACTCTTGAAGAGAAAGTCAGCGGCAGCCCGGTAGTGGAAAGTGAAAAGTCGAACGTTGAAAGTGAAAAGGAGGAAGCGAAATGAAAAAGCTAAATATATCTAACAGGCGTAGCCGGTCTAACAGCGTAGCGGTCTTACTTCTAACAGCGCTTTGCGCGGTCTGCTTCAGCAGTTGCGGCGTGTATAAGAAATATCAGTCGCAGAACGAAGCCCCTGAGAACTTGTTTGGCGTGCAACAGTTGGACAGTATTGATCTGACTGCCGACAATCCCGCTGAACTCTCGTGGCGCGAGTTCTTTACCGACCCACTGCTTCAGGATCTCATCGATTCGGCATTGGTTCGTAACGGCGACATCAAGTCTGCACGTATCGCGCTAGAGCAGGCGCAGGCAGCATTGCGTGCCGCCAAACTCGCGTACCTACCCTCTCTGAGTCTTGCACCGCAAGGCGGCCTGTACGGATCGGTAGGTCAGAGCGGATCAGTCAGTAGCGCATCCTATACCTACAGCATTCCTCTGTCACTTGACTGGAATATTGGTATATCGAACTCCGTGACGGTGAACAAGCGCAAAGCGAATGCCGTCGTACTGCAAGCCGAAGCCTCGCGCGACGCTATGCAGGCGAACATCATCTCCACGGTAGCACAGGCGTATTACCAGTTGTTGCTGCTCGATGAGGAGTTGCGTATTCTGGTTCAGACCGACAGTTTGTGGGAAGAGTCGCTGGAAACAGAACGTGCCCTGTGGGAGAACGGAAAAGCCTACTCTACTGCCGTCAACCAAATGGAGTCGTCGAGCCTGAGCGTGAAGACGCAGATCATCGATGTCAAGCGCAGTATCCGCAGTGTGGAGAACAGCCTGTGCAAAATCCTTTGCGTTACTCCGCAGACAATCGAACGTAACGGCTGGATGCAGTACGATTTCCCGGAGCGCTTCGGTACGGGTGTGCCGGCTCAATTGCTTGAGAACCGCCCGGACATCAAGGTAGCTGACCATCAATTGGAAGAGGCGTTCTACAACACCGCTTCGGCTAAGGCTGCATTCTTCCCCTCGTTCAGTCTGTCAGGTTTGCTCGGTTGGACGAACAGCGGTCTTACCGTTACCGACCCTGCCGGTTTGCTCATGAAGATTGCCGCTACACTTACGCAGCCTATCTTCCAACAAGGCAAACTCAAGGCACAACTCAAGATCGCCCAACTCAGTCAGGAGGAGAAACTCGACAACTACGTTCAGACCGTCATCAATGCCGGTAACCAAGTCAACGAGTACCTTGCCGACTGCCAAACGGCAAAAGAGAAAGACGATCTGTACCGCCGTCAGTTGGCAGTACTGCATGACGCCTATACCGGTACGCACGAACTCATGAACAACGGTAAAGCCAGTTACATCGAGGTGCTCACCGCACAGGAGTCGCTGCTTTCCTCGCAACTCAACGCCGCTGAAAACATCTACAACGGCTCGATTGCCATCATCAACCTGTATATCGCCCTCGGTGGAGCAACCAAGTAAATTGCAGGCTTGATAAAACAAAAGAAAGTGAGTTCTATTCGGACTCACTTTCTTTTTATAAGTTTGACAGGTCTTTGCGGATTTGGGCTTGGAGTTCGTTGAGTGAGGCAAAACGCTGCTCACCGCGGATACGTTCGATAAACTGCAAGGTTAGTGTCTGATTATACAAGTCGCCCTCAAAGCCCGGTATATGCACCTCAATCGTCTGATGCGTATTACCCACCGTCGGATTTGTACCGATGTTGACGAGTGCCAACTGACCGCTGATGGCTGATTGCTGATTGCTGATAGCAACCTTATACACTCCCGCTGCAGGAATAAGCTTATCCGTCGCAGGCATAATGTTCGCCGTAGGGAAACCTATCTGCCGCCCGATCATCCGCCCGTGCACTACTCTACCTGTCAGTTGATAGTCATAGCCTAACAGGCGGTTGGCTTCGGCTATATTGCCTTGTAGAAGGAAATTACGAATCTTTGTAGATGAAGGTCGCAGATCTGCGTCGCTGTATGGTTGTGCACGCAGAATCGTGATACCTACCTGCGCGGCGTAGGCGGCATATTGCTCGTCGCTCATCCTGCCATCTGAACCGAAGTGATGGTTGTAGCCCATTAGCAAGTGCCGCACTTTCCATCGGTCGGCGAGGTAATCCAAGAACTGCAAAGCGGTGAGTGGTTGTACTTCGGCAAAGTCGAAGAAATGTACGTCGCCAAAGTTGCCTAACAGTTGCTCACGCTCCTCGGTGGTGGTGAGCAGTGGCGGGCAATCATGTGTCAGCACACTGCGCGGGTGTTGCAGAAACGTGAAGATAAGCACTCGCTCATCCAATTGCTCCGCAAACCCGCGCAGTTGCTCAAACAAGTAGCGATGTCCCTTGTGTACACCGTCGAAGAATCCTATGGTAGCAATAGCCGGCATTAGAGCGACTTAGCTACCTCAACCTCCTCAAACGACTCGAGTATATCGCCTTCTTTCAGGTCGTCGTACGCTTTCAGGCTCAAGCCGCACTCCGTGTTAACACCGGCTTCCTTGATATCGTCCTTGATATGCTTGAGCGAAGCCAGTTCGGCTGTCTTGATAACGATACCGTCACGGATAACGCGCACTTTGTTGCCACGCTTGATCTTGCCTTCACGCACAATACATCCGGCAATCGTTCCCACCTTGGATATATGGAAGGTCTGCAGCACTTCCACGGTAGCGGTAACCTCTTCCTTGATCTCGGGCGAGAGCATACCTTCCATTGCCGCCTTGACCTCCTCGATAGCGTCGTAAATGATCGAGTACGTACGGATATCCACTTCCTCTTGCTCCGCCATCTTCTTGGCTGTACCCGTAGGACGGACATTGAAGCCGATGATGATAGCGTCGGAAGCTGCTGCCAGCATGACGTCGCTGTCGCTGATAGCACCTACGGCTTTGTGGATGACATTGACCTGAATATTCTCCGTCGAGAGCTTGATCATCGAGTCTGCCAATGCCTCCGCCGAACCATCCACATCGGTCTTGATGATCAGGTTCAGTTCCTTGAAGTCACCGATAGCCAGACGACGACCGATCTCTTCCAAGCCGACGTGTTTCTTGGTGCGAATAGACTGCTCGCGTTGCAGCTGCTCACGCTTCGATGCTATGTCTTTCGCCTCTTGCTCGGTCGGCAATACGTTGAATTCGTCACCAGCCTGCGGTGCGCCGTTAAGTCCGAGAACTACAGCCGGCTCACCGGGCTTGGCAGCCTGAATACGCTGACCACGTTCGTTGAACATCGCCTTAACTTTGCCATGGAACGTACCTGCAAGGAGTACGTCGCCTATATGCAGCGTACCATCGGAAACGAGCACCGTGGCTACATAACCGCGTCCCTTATCCAGCGAGGACTCGATGATTGAGCCTTTCGCACGACGCTTGGGGTTCGCCTTCAGATCCAACAATTCGGCTTCGAGCAGCACTTTGTCGAGCAGCTCGTGCACGCCTGTACCTTTCTTGGCAGAGATGTCTTGCGACTGATACTTTCCGCCCCAATCCTCGACCAGCAGGTTCATGTTCGCCAGTTCCTCTTTGATCTTGTCGGGGTTAGCACCGGGTTTGTCGCACTTGTTGATAGCAAATACCATCGGCACACCGGCAGCTTGTGCGTGGCTGATAGCCTCGCGTGTCTGCGGCATCACACCGTCGTCGGCAGCTACGATGATGATAGCTATATCCGTAACTTGTGCACCACGTGCACGCATGGCGGTGAACGCCTCGTGACCCGGGGTATCGAGGAAGGTGATGTGCTTGCCTGATTCGCTGAGCTTGACGTTGTACGCACCGATATGCTGCGTTATACCGCCCGCCTCACCGGCAATCACGTTCGTGTTACGGATATGGTCGAGCAACGAGGTCTTACCGTGGTCAACGTGACCCATTACGGTTACGATCGGTGCACGAGGCTCCATATCTTCCTCGTTGTAGGCCTCTTCTTCCTCGGCAATCTTCTCGGCAACCTTCGCGCTGACGTACTCCGTCTGGAATCCGAACTCTTCGGCAACAATATTGATTGTCTCGGCATCCAGACGCTGGTTGATGCTCACCATCATACCGAGCGACATGCACGTACCGATGATCTTCGTCACGGGCACGTTCATCATCACCGCGAGGTCATTGGCGGTCACAAACTCGGTGAGTTTCAATACCTTGCTCTGTGCCTGCTCTTGTACGCGCTCGGCAGCAGCTTTCTCACGCTCTTGCTCACGGCGTTCACGTTTATGCTTCGAGGTGGCTGTCTTGCCCTTGTTACCTTGCAGACGTGCTATCGTTTCCTTGATCTGGCGCTGTACCTCCTCGTCGTCAATCTCTACGCGCACACCTTTCTTCTTCGAAGAAGATTTGCTCTTCTGGTTCTTGACGTCGTTGACATCCACCTTGTTCTGCTTGATGCGCTCGCGTTTGCGTTTCTCGCCTCCGCCGCCTTGCTGTGCACGACGTTGCTGCTCACGCTCCTCGCGTTCTTTCTTCTTCTCCTCCTTCGTCTTCTGACGCGGATGGGTAGCCTGATTAAGCGTGTCGAGGTCGATCTTCCCGACTACCTTCGGCTGGTTTTTCAGCACGGGTTTGCCCAGCGTGAAGATCTCTGTCTTCTTCTTTTTCGGCTCTTCGGCTTCTGACGGTTGCTCGCTGACGGCTGACGGCTGATCGCTGACCGCTGATTGCTTTTTAGCAGCCTCAGCAGCAGCCTGTGCGGCAAGTTCCGCCTCACGGCGTGCCTGCTCCTCGGCTTCACGTTCAGCAGCCAGACGTGCCGCTTCCTCGGCAGCCTTACGGGCAGCTTCGGCAGCACGCTCTGCTTCTTCCTGAGCTTTCTTGGCAGCTTCCTCCGCGGCTTTCTTGGCGGCGGCAGCAGCTTCTTCGGCAGCTTTCTTCGCGGCCTCCGCAGCTTTTCTGTCCGCCTCCTCTTGCGCAGAGTCCAGAGTGAGCACTTTCTGGATATCGCGCTCCTGACGCTGTTGCTGCTGACGCTCGGCTTCCATCTTTAGCGCCATATCTTTGTTGAACTCCTTGGCAAGTTTCATATACACATCATCCTCGATGCGCAAGTTCGGGTCGGTGTTGATCTCCATCCCCTGTTTAGCCAAGAATTCAACGGCAGTCGCCATGCCGATATTCAGTTCTTTACACGCTTTTATCAGTTTGATAGCCATAAATCTTTTTTTAGTTTTTATTGTTCGTCTTCAGCAAATTCGGCTTCGAGAATACGGATTACATCATCAATCGTCTCTTCCTCGAGGTCGGTGCGCTTGATCAGTTCGTCCTTATTAACTGCCAACACAGCCTTGGCGGTATCCAAGCCTGCAGCTTTCAGGGTGTCGATTACCCACTGATCGATCTCGTCGTTGAACTCGTCCAGATAGATATCCTCGATATCCTCGCCCTCCATCTCACGGTAAACTTCGATCTCGTAACCGGTCAGCATGCTGGCGAGCTTGATGTTGTAGCCGCCCTTACCGATAGCCAGACTCACCTCTTCGCTCTTCAGGTATACCTCGGCTTTCTTCTCTTCCTCGTTGATGTTCATCGAGGAGATCTTTGCCGGCGAGAGAGCACGCTGGATATACAGGTTGATGTTCGAGCTGTAGTTGATTACGTCGATGTTCTCGTTGCGCAACTCGCGTACGATGCCATGGATACGTGCACCTTTTATACCTACGCACGCGCCTACAGGATCAATGCGGTCATCAAAACTCTGTACAGCCACCTTCGCACGCTCACCCGGGATACGGGCGATGTTCTTGATGCCGATCAAGCCGTCATGTACCTCGGGCACCTCTTGCTCAAACAGTCGCTGCAAGAACAGCGGGCTCGTACGGCTCAGGATGATCTTCGGGTTCTGGTTCTTGTTATCCACCTGAACAACCACGGCGCGTACGGTATCGCCCTTGCGGTAGAAGTCCGTCGGGATCTGGTTCTGTTTGGGGAGATACAACTCGTTGTTCTCCTCGTCAAGCAGCAGCATCTCTTTCTTCCACACCTGGTAGAGTTCGCCGGAAACGATCTGTCCGAGCTTCTCGCTGTAACGCATATACAGGTCTTCTTTCTTGAGGTCAAGAATCTTCGTGGCGAGCGTCTGACGCAGGTTCAGAATCATTCGGCGACCGAATACGCTAAAGTCCACGCGATCCGTAACTTCCTCGCCTACCTCGGCTTCGTCGTCGAGCTTGAGCGCGTCGCTCAGGGCGATCTGGGTATTCTCGTTGGCTACATCGTCGTCCTCCATAACGAGGCGGTTACGATACACCTCCAAGTCACCCTTGTCGGGGTTAATAATCACGTCGTAGTTAGCGTCCGTGCCGTACATCTTAGCGATCACGCTGCGGAACGACTCCTCCAACACATTGATCAGCGTTTGCTTGTCAATGTTCTTGAACTCTTTGAAGTCCTTAAAAATCTCAATCAAATTGATTGAATCGGTTTTCTTTGTTGCCATTGTATGTTGTTAAAATTTTAGATCATATTTACAGTATTTCACCTCATCATAGCGCCATGTGTGGGTAATGATCTGTGTTTGTTTGCGTTTCTTGCCTTCCACTGCCACTTTCTCCTCGCAATCCACGCTGAACGTATCCTCATCCACGCTCACCAACTGCCCTCTGAATTTCTTGCCGTCAGCAGCCAGAACTTCCACATTGTGCCCGAGGTGCTTGTTGTATTGCATCTTTGTCTTAAACGGGTCAACGATGCTCACGCTGCCTACTTCCAGAGCATAATCCGGCTCGCCGACGCTCTCAAGGAACTCCACAATCTGCCTGTTCAGTTCTGCGCAGAAGTCCACATCTGTCCCTTCCAACTTATCCACTTCCACAAGGATATTATTCTCCGGGCGGATGGCGAGGGTTATCAACTCATATCCCGTTCCCTGCAGGAACTCCTCAATCTTGCTGCGCAATATCTGTTCAGTCGTATTCATCGTTGTATCATTCTTAAAGCGATGAGGAGTCTTACGCAGACCCCTCATTCATTTCGCGTACAAAGATAATAAATATTTTGCATATATGCAAGCGTTTGTGCATTTTTTTTACAAATACCTGCATTTTTCGGCATTTATGTCACTCACACACGCCATTTCGGCACTAAAACTCACTCGCTGTCTGACCGGCGCAGTTCGTCCGTCATGCACACAAACCGCTTTCTGACGGCTTCACTTTTTTTCTTCGGCAACGATTTGCGGAGCGTATCATGCTCACTCTCTATCAACACTCCTACTATGTCGTACGTGCGCAGCAGTTCGATCTCTTTGACGCTAAACGGATAGTAATCGCTCCTACGGGATGCGTGACAGGAGTACGCGCGTCGCCAACTGCCTATACTTTTCGGAGCGTGCAATTTGCGCGCACGCATCACGATCGAGTCGCCGTTGCTTAAGGTGAGCACAAGGCGGTTACCGGGAACGATGGAATCTGTTTGGAGCATATACGTCGAGAAGTACATCTCCATTGTCAGTTGGCAGTTCAAACTTCCGTCGGCATTACGTTTACCTGCCCAATGCGAGTTAATGATCTCACAGCCTTGATCGCATTCCTTATATATAATCGGATTGCAATACATGTTGGCATTATCGCTTACCAGCACGTAGGAGTTAACCGTGCCGAGCTTCGTCATCTCCGGTTTGGATGCCGTTCGCGTTGTATCCCACAACCACATGGGGTAAGTGCACAGGCACAAAACGATAATAATCACACAGCCTATGATCTTCCACTTGTTCACTTTGGTTTTGTCATTGCTTTCGTCGTTAATCATGGGTAATCAAATGATAAATTAGTAGATTATGTTCGTTGGGTGTATTTACCGTTTCCGCAATTTCCGCATTGATTGCATTCCGACTGCAAAATTACAAAAAAAATCCCACATTTGCAAATGTTTCCCTCAAAAAAAGTAAGCAGAAATCAAAAATGTGCTCCTCGGGGCACTTTTTTTGTCAAAATATTTGCATATATCATATTTTTTTTGTACCTTTGCAGCCGAAAGTCGTTTGAAAAATGTGTGGCTTTATATAAAAAGTCGGTAGGAAAATGTGTTTCGATCAATAAAAAGTCGTACCAAAAAGGTGTGATCTTTGCCAAAAAGTCGCTATAAAAATGTGTTTTATGTATAAGAGAAAGATTGAGTCGCTCCTCCTTGAATGGAAAGAGCAGCCAAAGCGTAAGCCGTTAATTATCAAGGGCGTTCGGCAATGCGGGAAGACCAGTTCTGTGCTGGCGTTTGCCAAGGCGAACTATAAACATGTCGTTTATCTGGACTTCCGCGCTTACCCGGATTACAAGCAGTTCTTTTATCCGAATTTGGATATCAATGCTATCGTAATGCGTATTACTGCAACTATACCAAATATCGTGATAGAACCGCATAAGACTTGTTTTGTGTTCGATGAGATACAAGATTGTCCTATTGCTCGTTCATCGTTGAAATATTTCAGTTTGGACGGTAGGTATGATGTGCTTTGCACGGGTTCGTTATTGGGTGTGAACGGTTATAAGACCAAAGAGGAACAAGAGGAAGAACGGAACGCGTCCATTCCTGTCGGTTTTGAGCGAATCGTCAATATGTATCCTATGGATTTTGAGGAATGGCTTTGGGCAAACGGCATCAAGCCTGAACACATTGACATCTTGCGCCAGCATCTACGAGAAGAGACACCGGTTGAACCAGCTTTCCATACCCGATTCCGGTCGTTGCTGCTGCAATATGTTTTTGTGGGAGGAATGCCGGAAGCAGTTAGCACATTCCTTACTACACAGCAAATAGGTCCGTTGGTAAATGTTCAACGAGAGATCATTGATACCTATAAGGCTGATATGGTTAAGTACGCATTGCCGGCAGACAAAGCACGAATTCGTGAATGTTTCGATTCTATTCCGGCTCAATTGGCGCGAGAAAATAAGAAATTCTCTTATCAAGTGGTACGTCCTGGCGGTAGAGGACGGGACTACTATGGTAGCCTTCAATGGATAGAAGATGCAGGCATCATTCGTCGTTGCTATAATACGGAGATTACTGAATTGCCGTTGGAGGGTGTTGCTATCAAAGACCTGTTCAAAGTCTATATGGCGGATACGGGGTTGCTCATTAGTATGTTGGAAGACGGAATACAAGGCAGCATTCTGCAAGGCGACTTGGGCGCGTACAAAGGTGCAATTTACGAGAGCCTGTTGGCTGATATCTTAAGTAAGATGGGACGTAAGCTCTATTATTTCCACAAAGATAGCGGCTTGGAGATTGATTTCCTGATGCGATACAAAGGAGAATGCATATTGGTAGAATGCAAAGCCCGTACCGGTAATGCCAAATCCATGCGAACGGTGTTGACACACCCGGAGAAATACCACGTCAACCATGCCATTAAGATTGGCGATTATAATGTCGGTCGCGATGGAGCGTTACTGACGATTCCATTCTATATGGCATTCCTGCTGACGGAAATGTAACGAACTTGCATCATTCAGAAAAAAAAGTGCCCTCTTCTTATGTGTTCAGGGAGTAGTGTATGCCTTGAATTAATAGGATACAATTGCTTCCATTTTTTGCTTCTCAACCAAGAACCGTATAGCCTTGGGAATTTTTTGAAACCCAAAACGCGGCGGTACGCTCTATTCCAAAATCAAGGCAAGGATTGCTCCCTGCCTTGATTTTGAACGGATGGTATCGCGGATGAGTCCGCTAAGTTGCCTTCATTTCACCATGTGCATGGTGGTTTATTTTTGGCCATAAAGGCACAAAAAATAATCTATATGGCCAAAAATAAACTCATATTTATGCTTTTTTTGAGCGATTGACGTTAAAAATTGCAAGTTTACATTCTAAAGGCAACCTAATCTGCAATCTATTTTACACAATCAAGGCAAGGATCACTCCCTGCCTTGATTTTGAACGGATGGTTTCGCGGCTCACAGCGTATCTACATTCAGTCAGCATTCATGTTACCGGATAAGGAAAAGATGGAACAGGAACAACGTCCGCTTAAGAACATTAGCGATAGCTTCCGGAAGATCGTTGTTTCAGGTGACTATATGCGTGGATTCTATAACGATGACGGTATATACCGGATAGGTGTATATGAGTTCCTATTGAATAGAAATTGCTTGGATAATTGATTGTTTGTAGCATAAATCTGTGGCGGAACACAAAAATATGCTGTGTCAATAGCACGTGTTTGGCTACAGCAAGAGATCTTGCATTAGAAATTCAATGATATTGTCAAATTGAACGATAGAATGACACCCGAAGAGAAAGCACGAGTAATTATTGACCGTCAACTGGAAGATGCAGGTTGGATGGTTGTTTGTGGCATTTTGGGGTAAGTTATGAGCGTATGTAGTGTGTAAAACATTTGGAAAAATGTCATTATTACCAAGATTTTCTTTAAAAAATAGCAGATATACCTATGGTAGTGTTACTTTTGGAAATAGTTCGTGCCTATTGTTATTCTTATCGTAGTAGTAAGGCAAGGCAGAATATAGGATTCCTGCGATCCATACATCGTAGAACTCGTCTCGATATTGCTCCAGTTCTTTGTAATGGATGTTGTTTTGTTGACAATACTCATGATAATTTGAGCTCTCAATGTATGTGAGCACCCACGGCGCAGCTTGTGGGTATTGCGCAATAATGGTATGTATAAACGTCTGCAAATCATCTGTCTGGAAGCGAGCGAATATATGCCCGAACCAAAGCGATCCAATAGCAGCAAAAATGGGCTGATTGTCGGCATTAGCAATTAGTTGACACATACGTTTCTTCCTATGTTTGAGCCACTTGAAGTGATAAACTCCATAATATAAATATAGCAAGAAGCATAGCTCCATACCTAATTTCTGTTCAGAAGAAAGGGGCTTTTGTTGTGGTACGAATAACGGACTATATTTAAGGAATAGTTGTTGGACGGTTCTTCTAATTTCATTACATTTATCTGTAGCCCTTTCCTCATATATGCAATCATCATTATAGAGAAAATAGTAGGTGAAAAGATTGCGTATTAGTTCAAAACGCGATTGTGTATGATTGTGCTTTTGCTTCGCTAAATCAATAAAGTCGCATTGTTTTAACATGCGTAGCAATTCATATTTGATACCATGCCTTGTTTCGTATAACTGATACCAACGCATCATCTTGATGCATTGATCTGTATGCAGTATGTCCTCTGGCAATGGTTTCTTTACAATCCGCAGCACAGTTTCATTAATAGTTTCATTGAATAGCCGCTTAACGGATTGAGTGTATTTATAGTAGCTTGAAAATGTCTCTGCCAACTTCTCAATGTCAATTCCCTCAGTGATGCACTCATTTATACTTTGCTGTATGCGGGATTTTTCTTGGCTCAAGAAATCTTCCTTTTCTTGTATTAATTGCAGTGCTTGTTGGTCTTGTTGAGGGCTATGAATCCAAGTCGTTATCTTGTTATTAGTGCGTAATAACTCTTGAAGTTCTTTAAGCTTGAGTGGGGGAGTTCTGTTATAATTTTTGATGAGTGAAACTTTGATCGTCGTAATATCCGTATTCTTGATTTTTCGAATCAGATCATCGGTAGTACCGTCTACATCAATGAGTATACCGAGTTGTTCATTTTTGTTATTAGATGCGTATGTTACTAATGCATCATAGGGAGATGCTGGATATTCTATAGTCTCAATAGTAATGGAATGCTCGGGTATGTGTAGCTCAGCTTGCTCCTCTTCATAAGTCGGCATGTTAACCAATTGATTCTGCTCAATGAGTTGTAATGCTAATCGGCGATACATTTCGGAGAAGTAGTTATCACATGGTTCTCCGTTGAGGTGAAGAAAACGATGGCTATGAGGCTGTGTTCCCGAATTATCCGCCTTAAGCGGTTGCCCACATGCGGGGCATACACAATTGCATAACGTATCGGGCTGCACGCTATCAATATGAACCAATTTGCCTGTTTGGTTACTGATTGCAAACGTGAGTTGATAGTGATAGATTATAGGATTTTTTTTTGACCGTGGCTTTCGAATTTCGTTTTCCGGATATAGGATATTATGCTGTTGGAAGAACTGCCGTGGCGACTGGTTAAAACACATGTCGAAAGCTGCTTTCTTTGCTTCAAGAAGTGTTTGATAGGTGTCCGGTAAAGGGATGAATATAAATAGGTGAAACTTACCATCAAACTCTGTTATGGTAATATGGAAATGCACATACTCACGATAATATCTATTACCGGAGTGTTGCCACTTTTTTTCATTCAAAAAGCTTTCAAACTTTGATTGTTTGCTTTTTTCAGCCTCTTCAACCTCGGATGCTTGGCTTGTGCCTGTGAGTTTATCAGCATGGACGCATCCAACATTAAGATACCCCCATTTCGGATGATAAATAGTATGTACGTATCGAAGTTCATAACCACATCCCGGAAATTCACAAGGGAAACATGGTACTTCCATATCCTGATATCCATCTTCTACATACTCCCATCCTTCAGTAGGCATAATATGACCATGCTCTTTTGCATGACAACCTTTACACAATACTTCAAAAGAACTTAGAGGATAATCCCACGGCGCATGGTATAGTTGAGGGTCGTAATAAGTGTGATGAACTTGAAGAGTGATGCCTTCTGATTCGTGCCTATTGCACCTGCTGCAACGACATTGATTTTCTTCAATGATCTTCCGACTAAACTCTTTCCATTGTGGTTGTCGGTATGCCGATTTCTGAAGGCGGTTCATGATCAATTCTTTTTATGATGGGGCTTTGTCAATTCAATCTAATTCTTCAAAGCCCTGAATCGCCTGCAAAGTTACAAAAAATAAATGAATTTTGCAAGTGATCCCCGCATTTTTATGCCAAATTATGCAAAATATTTGCATATTTGGATAATTTTTCGTAACTTTGCAGCCGCAAATGATACATTCACACAGATTGATAAGAAAACTTAGTAGTGAGGTTCGGATTCAATCCGAACAGAATTCGAAGAAAGCATAGAATACGAAGAAAGAATACGAAGAAAAGAAAAGGACAATATGGCAATGGATCACGAACAATGGCAATGGCAGAAGCCCGGTAGAGCATGGAAAGGGGTTGGGCTGTACCATGTGACGCTGACTATCCCAAGTCGGCAGCCTTTGCTCGGGAAGTTAGTGATACCAAACGATGATGCGACACAAGCGAAAGTGGAGCAGCTGCCATTAGGCGAGGTGCTATTGGATATTCAACGCGGGTTGCCATCTTTCTATCCCGAGATACAGATACTTCACTATTGTCTTATGCCGGATCACTTGCATGCCGTATGGTATGTGCGTGAGAAAATGCCACAGGGCATTCGTAGTGCTGTGCGTGGCTTCTGGCAAGAGGTGAAGAAGATAGGTCGCCTTTCTTCTTTTGCCCCGGATTTAATCCGGGTGGAACACCATGAAGAGACTGCGGGATTCAATCCCGCTCAATTCAAAGAAAGGGCAAAAAACCTCCGTAAAGAGCTTGGGGCAAAGACTTATGATGCGCTACCGCCCATCTTTACCGAGATGCCATTCATCCGACCGATGGGGCAGCGGCGGCAACTACAGGCAACTATCCGGTATATTGACATGAATCCGCAACGGCTGGCGACGAAAAAGCTGATGCCGGGGTTCTTCCGAGTGCAGCACGATGTGGAGATTGCCGGGCGGAAATATGATGCCGTGGGGAATATAGAGATATTGCATGCCGAGGAGTATGCACCGGTACATGTGAGGAGCGTATGGGTGGAAGATGCCGAGCGGCATAACTACGACACTCCGTTGCGGAACTATATGAACGGATGTGTGCTGGCAGCGCGCAACGGGGCAGTGATGGTGTCACCGTTCATTAGCCCGAAAGAGAAAGCGGTATTGGAAGTGTTGTTGTGCGAAGGGCATAGTATCATATATATCGCTGATAATGGATTCGGAGAATACTACAAGCCGTCTGACGGGCTGTTTGATGCAGTGGCAGCAGGGCGGATGCTGATACTTAGCCCATGGCAGCATGATCCTGACAAGCGACATGTGACGCGCGCCGAATGCGTAGCGATGAACGGGATGGCGGAAGAGATCTCTTCTGTTGCGCTGAATTAAGTCCGGGAAGATGCAAAGAAAGACAACAGGCAATAACGCCAAACTATTTGAAATGTATCAAGATCTGACAAAGTAAAAAATGGACGAACGAAAAGAAAAGAAATTATACGGCATTGTGGAAGCCGTGGTGAAATCGGTAAAAAACGGAACTATCGACATTCATCATGTATTTACAAGGGAGTACGCAAAGAATTTCGTCGATGTGGATGATTTGGATTCACGCTACGAGGCGGTGAAAGATTGGATAGATTCGATGCCCTACATTTTGTCAATAAAAGAGAAAAATTGGGGAAAAGTATTCGGTACGGTGAAGTTGGCAGATATGGATTATTGGGTGCATGGCGCGGAAGTGGCATGTTTTGTGGTAAAGAACATTAGTGCCGATTTCTACATTGACGGAGATACGTTCCTACACTCTGAATTGATGAATAGAAAAGGCAAAATTTCGAATATTTTGTTTACTCCTGAAGCCTTTTGGGACGGGTGGAAGGAGAACTTTATGTATTGTGCAGACGGACGCGAAGATATACTGCAATTCTTTGCTACATCCAATCTAAAAGCCGAAGATGATGATTGGGATGATCCTAATCAAGGAACTGATCTGATGCGTCTGGAAGAGGTGTTCCAATGTTGGGAAGATGAGGATACCTACACCAAGCCATTGGGCATATACGGTTTTATGGCTTCATTGATTAATGCTGTGTTTAAGGATGCTATACGTCGACGGATTTTCAACATAGATTGGTACAATCCGAACTGGGCGATTGTTGTTGCCTGTACTGCTCCGCACATGAAGATTATAATGAATCAAGATTTGCCTAAACGCCTTCATGTTCCGGGACAATATGTATTTGAGGCTTACATGAAAAAAGCACTGCCGGCATTACGTCAAAAATTAGAGTTTGATGATGAGGAGTTCGAACCCGAGGAGAGCTATAGCTATACGCTGCGAAAGATGCTCAAGATAGAGGTAGAACAATCCTGGGTGTATGATGAGTCTGAATTATGGAACGCTTTTCCGGTCGAGGTACAGAATCAGTTGCAAAAGTATCATGAGCTTTTCATCAAATGGCTGCGCAAAAAAGTAGGCGATGATGAGACGAAAGAGACGAAAGTAAAAGACCCCAAAGAAATCCATTATCATATTGAGGGTAATGTGGGACAACTGATTGGTAATGTTGAACAAATGAATAGTAACAAAGATGAGCGAGAATAAATTTGAATTTCATTTCCACGGTAACGTCGGGCAGAATATAGCCAACGTCGAGCACATGGAAGTACACATGGACAAGGACGGCAATATCCAAGTAATGAATGCCGAGCAAGTGGCGACAGGGCAAACGCAACCCGTGCCAACGCCTGAACCCGTTTCCGCCCCTGACAAACCACGTGGACCGAAAACACAATACCTGTTCGCTGACTTGCGTAGCAATGAAGACACATTCCGCTCCAAAACCGAAGCAGAACGTGTCCGCAAGTTTGTCGCCGACCACAGAATGGGCAACATGCAACTCGACAGTAAGTCCACAAACCGCCTTAACCTCTTGGTAGCTTGCTTTTGGTATCGCTGGAATGAAAGAAAATGGGTAGGCGATGAACCCCAAGGTGCGGCTATATACCGATTCTTCACAGAGCAATGCGGGTTCGAGTGTGCCGTACTTCCCAAAGCATTCTCAACCAAGATCTGCAATATCATCAACGAAGGCAAAAAAGACTATCAAATCTATGATGATTTAGATTCCTATTTCCGTGAATAATTAGGAATTTTAGGAACTAATCCACTTTTTTTATTCCTCGTTTCCCTCGTAATAATGGGCTTTCCGAGAGGATTGCCCATTTTTTGTTGATTCCTATTTAAATAAGAACTTTAGGCACATTAGGCACTCCTTTATCTTTTCTCTACCTTTGCATCGTTTTTCGGAACATGACACCTCGCGTTGAGGCATCTTAACCCTCCGGAAAACGATGCTTTATGAAAACAACAATTGATTTTTCGGTCATCGACCAAATGTTTGCAGCCATCACGGCAGCCAACGAGAACGACGCTACCATCGACGCTCTGCGTCCGCAAGTAGAACAAGCCGTACGCGAACTCATCCGCCAGCGCGGATTACCCCGCACGTTCACCGGCATCATCGAGTACAACGGATTCAAGATCCGCGTGCAACGCCCCAAGTCCTACACCTGGCATCTCAACACCCAGCTCCAGGACGAAGACCTTGAATATTACAAGCGTCTGCACGACATGTACGAGCAGCTGCAAGACGATGTCAAGGATGCACGTGCCGACCTCAAACGCAAGGCGGAGAAACTCGCCAAAAAGTACCCAGACTCCGAGTCCATCAAGCACGGCTTCACCGTCGCCATCATGGCGTAGAAGAATGATGGCATGTTCCTTTTTACTCACAAAAGGGAACATGCCAACAGCCCTCCGGAGAAGCATCGACCAATCTTGGGCGATCAAAGAAAAAAAGAACCAAAAAAAGAAAATAAAATAGAGTCTGTCTGTCTTATTGTCTTAATAGGTTAAGACTACCCCAAACCCCTACTTAGACGGACAATTGGACGGACAGACTTTTTCTTTAAAAATTATTGTTTTATGGACATTAACAAATTATATTCAGACTACTGCAACCTGTTTTGGGTGCATTTCTCGGACGGCGCTTATAGCAACCGCAAGACCGTGACCTTTCAGCAGTGGCAGCAGCGCACACCGGCGGCTCGTAAGGCAATGCTCCGACATCTTGCGACCAACGGCGCGCCGAAGAAGAACCCGTTCTTCTGGGTACAGGACTTCCCCGAACCCCAGCCGCACAACCTCAACGGAGCCCGTTCCCTTCCCGACGAACCTCTCGTCCGTGCCGTTCACAACGGCGTTGGCGGCATTTTCACCCGCGCCGAAGCCGAATTGTATAACATGCAAATCAAAGGAGAGTTTAAGTTATGATACACGAGCAATATTACGAAGAAGAGTACTACGAAGAAGAGTACTACGAAGAAACAGATGAGCGCTCAGACTATGAGCGGCGATGGTGGGACTATGGCTACTATGAGGAGGCGAGATTCCTTTAATGCAAAATGCAAAATTAAAAATGCAAAATGAGGCGTAGCATATGGGACAAGTGATATTTAAGAAAGGACAGGCGGTGCAGGCGCTGTCAGGGACTTACGCGGGGGCGGAGTTCAGGAGCCTGCAATCTGGCAGGACTATCGTACATATACGGACAGCGGAGACGATCGTTGATGAGTGCGTGGACGCAATACAGGCACGAATGGGCGATATGCGGGATGCGATACGGCAACGGAAGGCTATCAAGAAACGAGTCGGGAGGTTCTACGGGCGGCTGAAAGGGCTGACGGAGGATGAGGAGGAACTGAAACGGTGGATACTGCAAGCTTGGTACAATAGCCGGAGGCGGTTGCCGTCGCGGAAAGTAAAAACGCCAAAGATAGTGTTTGATAAACCACCGACTACTCCCTCGCTTAAAGATAAGCGAGAAGTGCACGAAATAGAGTTAGTATCGACTTAATACAGACTTGATACCGATTTGCCCCCGATAAAGGTGGACGGATTACGAGAATTAAAAATTAATAATGCAAAATGCAAAATTATGACAGAAGAAGAATTTGGAAAGGCATATTTGACCAACATGGACAGTATAAAGAAATCGCTGGAGAACTTGGAGATATACGATAAAGATCTGCTGCATGATACATATATCGCACTATATGAATACGCGGAACAGAAACACTGGATACGTAACTTCAAGAATACGTTTATCGGCTTCTACTGGAAACGTTTTCTGCGGCTTGAGGAGCACGAAGCGCACTACGATGCGTACGACGATGAGCAGATGTACAATATGGATGTTCCGGACGAGAGTGACCTGGAATACCGCGAGCAAGTAGGCAGGCGCGTGGACAAGCTGATACGTTATTATGCCGAACATCCGCAGCCCGGCGAGCGGAATCATCAACAATCGGTAAAGATACTGCGGTTGTATTGCAGAGGCTACAATGAGTGCGAAATTTCACACAAGCTGGAAATTTCTCAGCAGGCTGTTAATCAATCGCTTAAGCGAATAATTGAAAGGCTGAAGGTTGTAGCAAAATGGCTATAATATAGAAGGGACCCTGAAAAAGCCGTCGTAAAGCAACCAGCGACGGGAGAACTCGCTCATGAAATCACGAGCACATAACAAAGATGGTTGCAGCGTTCTTTGACATACCGCCTTCGGCAAGGGGCTCGCAACGGATGCCGCGATGCGGCATAAAAGCGACCCCTGCCTCGGCTCTCCCCAAAACCTATCTCACAATAGCTTTTGGGGACCCCGAAAAAGAAGGCAATAAAAACCTCGTACGGTGCGAGGTTAAATAATGCCGAAAGACTATGGCAATTGTAAAATGGAATGTAGCAATCGATTATGTGAAGGGTGCTTTGGCTAAGCCGAAGAAACGTGACGGTCACAAGTGTGGCGAGTACTTGATCGGTACGCACCGTGAGGCAGCAACCACGAACCCGAACTGTACCCGCGGTTATGTGAAAGCCGCTGACGCTTATGACCGCACCACTCCCGTTACTGCGGACGAGCAGGCACAGCGCACGCGTTTCGCTACGGTGGCACGTATGGTGCAGGCTCGTAAGCAGGATCTGACGAAGATCGCAGGTGACCTGGCGGCGTTCAACGCCCAAAAGGACAACGCGAACGGCAAGAAGACGATGAGGTCTTACCTGTGGATGGTCTGCGACGCCGAGTTGGGCTAAAATTTCCGGTCAACTATTAAAGACAATTAAAGACTATTACGATGGACTAAATTTGTCAACAATTAAAGACAATTTAAGACAATTACATTGAAAAATAGATTTTAATGGTTTTTAATAGTTGACCTAAAAAACAACATCATCATGAAAAAGTTAGTTTTATTGACCGTATTAGCCGCGGGGCTGGTAATCGCCCTCACGGGATGCAACGTGACGCGGACGGTGACGACGAAGTCGGAGTACTGGCAGAAAGGGGATACGAGCTGCGTGATACAGACCAAGACGATCGAAAGCTACGACGCGACGAAAAAGGTGAGCTTTTAATGCAAAATGCAAAATGAGATAATGCAAAAATGAACGTCGAAAGAAAAGAATTGAGGCTCGGAGTGAGCCTCAATTTTTTTACTCTCGCAGGGCGTAGATGGCGGGGAGGTTGCGGGCGAGCTCATTAAGATCCAAACCGTAGCCAATGACGAACTTATTCGGAATCTCGCGACCACAATAATCCGGCTTGGCATCAGGGAACTTCAACGCCTCAGGCTTGAACAGCAAGGCAGCCACCTTAATCGAGCGAGGCTGGCGAGACTGAAGGATCCGCTTGAAATAATGCATCGACAAGCCGGAATCGACAATGTCCTCAACCACTATCACATCTTTGTCGCGTATATCTACCTGCAGCGGCACACTCTCACGCACCGCGCCGGTGGACGATGTGCCTTCGTACGACTGCAAACGTACCGTAGCCACCGTACTATCAATAGGCAACGCACGCATCAGGTCGGTCAAAAAGAACAGAGCTCCATTCAACACACAGATGAACACCGGCTGCTTGTCGGCATAATCGTTGGCAATCTGTTGAGCCACGTGCTCAACCATCTCTGCAATCTCCGAACGGGAAATATATTCGTCGAAGATCATTCCTTCATACGTTACTGACATATCGGGTTAGTGGATTAGTGGATTAGTGGATTAGTGGATTAGTGGGTTAGTGGGTTAGGGGGTTAGGGGTTAATCGGCACGGGTGATGCGGGCACCGATGGCGTTCAAGCGGTGCTCGATGTCCTCGTAGCCTCGGTCGATCTGGTCGATATGGTCGATGCGCGACGTACCCTCGGCAGACATAGCGGCGATAAGCATCGCTATACCTGCACGGATATCGGGCGAAGTCATCGTGTGGTGCTTGAGCTGGCGCGTGTGATCATGTCCGATAACCACCGCACGGTGCGGGTCGCAAAGGATGATCTGGGCACCCATGTCGATCAGTTTATCGACGAAGAACAGACGGCTCTCGAACATCTTCTGATGAATCAGTACCGATCCGCGTGCCTGCGTAGCGACCACCAGGATAACGGAAAGCAAGTCCGGCGTCAGTCCCGGCCATGGGGCGTCGGCTACGGTAAGGATAGAGCCGTCGAGGAACGATTCGATCTGGTAGTGTTCCTGTGCAGGGATAACGATATCGTCGCCATCGACATCGATGCGGATACCCAGGCGACGGAAAGCGTCGGGGATGATTCCGAGGTCACGGTAACCAACCTTGCAGATACGCAGTTCAGAGCCCGTGATAGCCGCCATGCCGATGAACGAACCGACCTCAATCATGTCCGGCAGCAGGGTATGTTCAGCGCCGTGGAGCTCGCGAACGCCTTCGATGGTAAGCAGGTTACTCCCTACTCCGCTGATGCGAGCGCCCATGTTGTTGAGCATCTTACAGAGCTGCTGCAAGTACGGCTCGCAGGCTGCGTTGTAGATCGTTGTCGTGCCTTCAGCCATCACAGCCGCCATGATGATGTTCGCCGTACCGGTAACGGAAGCCTCATCAAGCAGCATATAACTGCCCTTCATATGTTTGCCGCTAAACCGATAGGCGAGCAACTTCTTGTCGTAAGTGAAGGTTGCGCCGAGGTTAACCATGCCTTGGAAATGGGTGTCCAGACGACGACGACCGATCTTGTCTCCACCGGGTTTGGCGTAGGTCACTTCGCCCAAACGCGCCAACAGCGGACCAATGAGCATCACCGAACCGCGGAGTTTGTTGCACTTCTTGAGGAAATCCGCACTGCGCAGGTACTCGGTATCGAGTTCGGCGGCGGTAAAGGCGTAGCGCCCTTTTGCCTGCTTATCGACCTTCACGCCGATGGATGAGAGCAGGTCAATAAGGTTATTTACATCAAGGATATCCGGCAGGTTGCTGATAACCACCGTTTCCTTGGTCAGCAACACGGCACACAGCACCTGTAATGCCTCGTTCTTTGCGCCCTGCGGAGTGATTGAGCCGTGGAGTTTGTGTCCTCCTTCTACTATAAATGATGCCATATTTGTTGAGTGTTGAAAGTTGAGTGTTGAAAGTTGAGAGTTGAAAGTTGAGAGTTGAAAGTTATATGTAGTTCACCTCGGGGGAGATGGTTATGCCGAAACGCTGTTTGACATCGGCGCAGATAGCTGCGGCGAGATTGATGATATCGTCCGGCGTGGCGTTGTTGGCATTAACGAGCACCAACGGTTGCTTGGGATAGCATTGTGCGCCGCCCAAGGTTTTACCTTTCCAACCGCACTGCTCAATGAGCCAGGCAGCAGGGATCTTGATGCCACCGTCTTGCTCGAAATGCGGTACACGCTCGTAATCCTTGGCAATAGCCTCATACACCTCGCGCGGTACGATCGGGTTCTTAAAGAACGAACCGGCTGAACCTATCTCACCCACCTCGGGGAGTTTCTGACGGCGGATACGAATTACCGCCTCGCGAACATCGCTTGGCGTGGGGTTCTCCCCTACTTCGCCGCGCAAATTACCGTAATCGAGCTTGGGTTCAAACTGCTTGTTGATGCAATACGTCACGTGGGTGATGATGTACTTGCCTCGAAGTTCGCCTTTGAAGATGCTGTCGCGATAACCGTAGCGGCACTCGGCGTTGGTGAACACTCGTTCGCTGCCATCGGACATATCCAGCGCACGTACCTCGGTAATAACATCCTTGGCTTCCACGCCGTACGCACCGACGTTCTGCACAGCCGACGCGCCGACCTCGCCCGGGATATAACTCAGATTCTCCATGCCGGAGAGCCCCATGTCGCAAAGTTGGGCGATAAGATCATCAAGCACAAGTCCGTTCTCGGCTTCTATCCACACGTGCTCGGCGTCCTCTTTTGTGGCACGCGCACGGCGCATCGCAGAGTGCAAGATCACGCCGTCGAAGTCGCGGGTGAAGAGCAGGTTGCTGCCCGCACCGATGTGCAAGATCCGCTCGCCTTTGTACTGCTCAAGCAAGGCGCGGAGTTCGTCGAGGCTATGGTACTCGGCGAGGATCTTGGCTTTGACATCCAAGCCGAAAGTATTAGGTATATTTGTCATTTTATTTAACGTTTTGATGTCAATCAAAACCATTTTAACTCTTTAACGTTTGCGCAGCAAACCATTTTAACGTTAAAACTCATTCACATCACTCGGCATGCGCAGGTCACCGCGGGGCGAGAGGCTGACGCTGACCACCTTCGGACCATCGGGCAGACACGAACGCTTGAACTGCTGTTGGAAGAAGCGCTTCATGAATACATCGAGCCACTTGCGGATGGTTGCGTCATCGTAGCGCTGCTCAAACGCGTAGCGCGCCATATAAGCGATCTTCTCACGCGTGAATCCGTAGCGGAGGAAATAATACACAAAGAAGTCATGCAGCTCATACGGTCCGACTTTGTCCTCGGTTATCTGGGCAATCTCGCCGTTCTCGTTTGCGGGCAGCAGTTCGGGCGAAACGGGCGTAGAGATCACATCATCGAGGATCGAACGTACTCGGTCGCCAAACAGGTTGCGTGCCGCATAACCGACCATATAGCGCACGAGCGTCTTGGGTATTCCGGCATTGACGCCGTACATGGATATATGGTCACCGGCGTAGGTTGCCCAGCCCAGCGCCAATTCGCTCAGATCACCCGTGCCGACCACCATGCCGTTGTACTTGTTCGCCATATCCATGAGGATAAGCGTGCGCACACGTGCCTGCGCGTTTTCGTAGGTGATGTCGTGGTTGGACATATCGTGGTCGATGTCGTGCAGGTGTTGGGTGACGACATCGCGGATAGGTATCTCGTGGATGGAAACGCCGAGTTCGTTCATCAGGTCGATGGCGTTGCGATAGGTGCGGTTCGTGGTGCCAAAGCCCGGCATGGTGATGCCTAAGATTCGGTTACGCGCATAGCCGAGCATGTCGGCAGTCTGCACAGCCACGATAAGCGCCAGCGTGGAATCCAAACCGCCACTTATACCCACAACGAGCGACTGCGCGTGGGTGTGTTCCCACCGGCGCGCCAAAGCCGAAGTCTGGATAGAGAGGACATCCATGCAATAGGCATCCTCGTTCTCCTTCGACGGCAAGAACGGCGTGGGATTGAACGTGCGGTGCAGCGGTTCGGCATAGCCCTCGGCGTTCTCGATAGGCGCGACGTTGATCTTGCGGTAGTGACCGATGCGGTCCTTGGTGAAGTTCGTGTTACGCTCGCGGTCGGTACGCAGACGCTCCACATCAATCTCGCTGATGGTGAGCGACGACTCGCGCTGGAAACGTTCGCCTTCGGCGATGAGTTTGCCGTTCTCGGCGATATACGTCGAGCCGGAGAATACGACATCGGTTGTGCTCTCGCCCACGCCGGAAGACGTATAGACGTAGCCGCAATGCACGCGTCCGCTCTGCTGCGCCAACATCTGACGGCGGAAAGCGTGTTTGCCGACGATGCAGTTAGAACTCGACAGGTTGAAGATCAGTTCCGCTCCTTGGATAGCGAGTTGCGTAGATGGTGGCAGCGGACTCCACAGGTCTTCGCAGATCTCGATGCCGAACGAGTAGTTGCGCGTTAAGAACAACAGATCGACGCCAAACGGCACGTCGCCCTGCCAGAGTTCGACAGTAGGAATACGCGGATGAACGCCGTCGGGCAGTTGCTCAACCGTCTCGCGCCCGGCTGCAAACCAGCGTTTCTCATAGAACTCGCCGGTGTTGGGCAGGTTGGTCTTCGGCACAACGCCGATGATCTCGCCGTCGGTGATGACAAACGCACAGTTGTACAGGTCGTTGTCAGCCTTCAGCGGCGCGCCGACCAGCACAATGATTGATTTGCCACGTGTGAACTCGCACACATCTTTGAGCGCAGCCATGGCATTCTGCTGCAAGGCGTTAGTAAAGAACAAGTCTGCGCAGGTGTAACCCGTCAGACCCAACTCCGGGAAGCAGACAATCTCCACGCCTTCGTCCAGCGCCTCGGAGATCAGTTGTTTGGTTTGCTGCGCATTGTACGCACAGTCACCTACCCGCAGCAACGGCACTGCTGCCGCCACACGAACAAATCCAAGATTCGTATCCATAGTATTCTTTATTTTTCCGACTACAAAGATACAAAAAAGTTTTGAATTATGCAAATTTGTAAGGTGAAAATTGAAAAAAAAGCAAAAAATAGTGTATTTTGTGGGATATTTAGGGATAAAACTTGCATATTTGAAATAATTGTCGTACCTTTGCAACCGCTTTTCGCGAAAAAACCGACGGGCAAGAGTAAATGACCAAATGGTAAATGTGAAAATGCGAAAATGACCTGGTGCTATCGTCTAGCGGTTAGGACAAAAGATTCTCAATCTTTAAACCGGGGTTCGATTCCCCGTAGCACTACAAGCGAAGGAAATACCACGCGAGTCTCCCTAGCTCAGTTGGTAGAGCAACTGACTCTTAATCAGTGGGTCGAGGGTTCGAGTCCCTCGGGGGACACCAAAAGAAAAAGGCTAACCGCAACGGTTAGCCTTTATTCGTGTCGTGTCAGCACTGTCAGCTCTTGTTCGCATAGCGCTCGCAATAGATGCGCGTAGCTGTTTCCACCATCCTCAGGCAGGGGCGTTGGCGGTAATACTCCGCTGTGCGCTCGTCGGGCACGGGCGGCGTAGGCGCGTCTTTACGCAGTCGCAACAATTCGCGGCAGATATACGAGCCGTTCTGCTCGGCAAAACGATGAATGAGCAACTGCACGTTCTTGTAGTTCGCCTGTTTGCCCTCGGCATCCGCCGCGTCCGATGTACCGGACTCCAAGCCCTCGAGTAGCGCCATTGCCGAACAGGCGCCGCACATCTCTCTGAGCCGCCCTACTCCGCCGCCAAACGAGGAAGCCAGACGTGCCGCCTGCTGCTCGGGGATATCGTACAGATCAGCCAGCGCCATAAACACCGACTGCGAGCAGTTATATCCGCTCATAAACAATTCACGTGCGCGCAGCACGCGATCCTCAATTTCAACGGAAGACATACGTTAGTTTGCTAATTGGTTTTCGATATGGCGTACACGTTGCCCGAGCACAATATCGTTCTGCAGCAAGGTATTCAGTACATCCAGCGCGTGCACAACGGTTGCGTGCGTGCGGTTGCCGATAAACCGACCGATATCCGACATCGAGAGCGCCGTATAGCGTTTGGCAAGGAACATTGCCACCTGACGGGCTATAACCACATCACGCTGGCGGCTCTGCGAGAACAACGCATCGGGCGATACGCGGAACTCCTCGCACACCGCGTCGGTGATATCCGACAGATTACGCTCGCGCGGCTTGATTGTAACGATACGACCTACTACCTGCTCAGCCAGTTCCATATCGATCTCCTTGTCAGCCAAGGTGGAGTACGCCAGCAAGGCAGCCAGCACGCCTTCCAAGTCGCGGACATTGTCGCGCACATTGTTGGCGATGAACTCAACGATCGGCATCGACAGCGTCACACCGTCGCGATGCATCTTGTTTAGCAAGATGTTCTTGCGCAGCTCATAATCCGGCTTAACCATCTCTGCCGCCAAGCCCCACTTGAATCGGCTGAGCAGACGATCCTCCAAGCCGTCAAGATCCTTCGGCGCCTTGTCGCAGGTAAGCACGATCTGCTTGCCGGACTGCTGCAGGTAGTTGAAGATGTGGAAGAACGTGTCTTGCGTCGCGCGCTTACCCGCGATATATTGTATATCATCCACGATGAGCACGTCAATCGTCTGATAGAACAGCAAGAAGTCGGGTATATGGTTGTGCGCAGCAGCGTCCTGGTATTGCAACTGGAAGGTGTTGGCGGAAACGTACAGCACACGCTTCTGCGGAAGCAGACGCTTCACGTCATTACCGATAGCATTGGCTAGGTGCGTTTTGCCTACTCCGCTGCCGCCATAGATAAACAAGGGGTTGAAACTCGTCCGTCCGGGCTGCGCGGCAACAGACAGCGCCACGGTGCGCGCCAACTTGTTGGACTCGCCCTGCACGAACGTCTCGAACGTGTAGGAGGTGTTGAGCTGGCTGTTGAAGTCCGGCTCATCCTTCAGATCGGGCTGCTGCAGCAATACCGGAGGAGCTACAGGCGCTTGTGATACGTCCGACGGGATATTCACGCCCGCGTCCGTACGCGAATCTATTTGTACGCGATACTCCAACTTCGTCTGCGGACCAAACATGCGGAACAGTACCTTCGAGAGCAAAGTGAGGTAATTCTCCTCAATGTACTCGACGATGAACTGCGACTTAACCTGGAGGACAAGAACATTGTTTTCGAAACTCAGCGCCTGGATAGGAGCAAACCAAGTCATATACACAGTGGGCGTGAGATTATCACGCAACACCTGTTGGCACTGAGCCCATATGACCTGTACATTTTTTTCCATTATGGCGCAAAATAAATCGGAGGGTATTTCTCCGAAAAGCAGTGCAAAGGTACAACTTTTTTTTGATATTTGCAAATTTCTGCGAGCGACAGATTTTGACATTTTACAAACCCCTTATAAATTCAATTAGTTACAAAATGTAGATTGAATGTCAGGCGATTGCAAAAGTTATCAACATTCAACTAACTGATTTTTAGGGGTGCGAATGAGGCCGGTTTTTGCACCTATTCGCAGTTTTTCATAGTAATTGGTCAAAAAAGGGCATTTTATGTTGTATAACACTTTTTTCTTATTTATAATCCATAAGAATAAGCGCCTTTAAAGTATAGTTTGCAATACTAAAATATTGCCTTCATTCACCCACTCAGGAAGGCATGCAACGCGTTGAAATCCAACGGTTTGGAAGAGTTTTTGGGAGATCAGATTCGTCTCTCTGACCATGGCGTACAAAAGTCGAAAGCACAGAATATTAGTCACATACGATTTTAGTTTTTGGAGCGTAATTTTTCCTACTCCTTGATTTCGCCACTCACGAGCCACATAAATTGCCACAGCGGCTTTCCGGTTGCGGATATCCACATCGTACAAATCGACGCACCCTACAGGCTCGTTTGCAGTCTTCTCGCCACGTTGCTCCCCACTCTGCTTACCACTCTCCGACTCCGCCAAACAGATCATCAGCCGTAGTTGCCCGTCTTGGTAGATATCGCCTGTGGTGCGCAGTATATAATCGCGCAAATCCGCCTCAGAAAGCGGATTATGCGTGTTGCCGTCAAGCCACGATTCGGCATCGTTCTCCCACAAGTAGAGTTGCGGCAGATCGTCCGGCTCGAGTTTGCGCAATACTATGTTCACAGGGTTGATCATGCAAACAGTCGTTCAAACAGAGAGGGTTTGCGGCGCTGCTTCTCGTCATCGAACTGATGATGCTCGGCAGGTTGCAGGGGTTTGCCGCTATGGATCATCTGATAGATCACTCCCCAATCCGGCAGTCCTCCGAGGTTATGGTCGTCGATGAACACGTCGGCATCGAGTTTGCGCGAGATACGCATATCCGGCGTTTCCTCGGGGAAAGCGGCATTCACGGCATAGAACTCCAGCCCGCGCTCCTTGCAATAATTCACTGCATCCTCCAACAGTTGTCCCTCGCGGCAGGTGTAAAGGATGATTTGGCACATGTCTTCGCGTTGGAGCTTCTTCAACGTCTCGATAGCAAACGGGATAGGTTTGCCAATCTGCGGGTACGCGTGGGTGACGATTGTTCCGTCAAAATCTACGGCTATAGTCATAGTATTTACAATTTAGCTATTTACAATTGACAATTGGGATTGACCAAACTTGGTCGATGTATTAATAGGTCGGGTTATTCTCGTCCTCGGGACGCAGTTCCTCTTCGGCTTTGCCGGATGTGGGCTTGGTGAACACAAACGCTATTGCGCCAATAGCAGCAAGCCAAAGCATCGGATTGTATGCGCCTAACAGCATATATGCAGCCAGCCCGAAGTACATCGTCAAAGCTACAAATCCCATACGCTTTAGCGCGTACGTATAATAGGTATCATACTTTAACTCCTCGTCCTCTATCTTCGCTATTTTTGCACAACTGCGTTTCATCCAATATAGCGCACCGGGAATAGCAGCCAGTGTATAAACAATTGCACCATATTGCAGAATCATGCCGGCAGTTTCGTTCGGGTCGAACATCTTATACGGCTCGCCCGTTTCGGCTATGGTAGAATTGTTCAGATACCAAATTGCTGCATATACGGCAATAATTGTCACATATACAACGTAATAATACGCATTGCAAATTTTCAGCCATTCAGCTTTGGAAGCATGACGTGTTGGTTTTAACATAATGATTCTATTTTATCCGTTAAAAATTGTTCTGTTCAGAATCGAGCGCCCGAGTGTTATCTCGTCGGTGTATTCCAGTTCGTTGCCAATAGCTATGCCTCGCGCAATGAGCGAAACGGTCAACTCTTCCGTTGATCTGCCGGCTTGCTCAAGGCTGTTCATAATGCGGCGGTAGAGGTAGAAGTTCGTTGTGTCGCCTTCCATCGTAGTCGGCAGAGCCAGGATGATCTCCTTGACCTCACCCGTCAGCACACGCTCCACGAGTTTATCCACCTCTATATCTTTGGGGCCTATGCCGTCAATGGGCGAGATCACTCCTCCGAGCACATGATACACACCGTGATACTGCCCTGTATTCTCAATCGACATCACGTCCTGAATGTTCTCCACCACGCAGATGGTCGAGTGATCACGGCGCGCATTGCTGCATATAGGACAAAGTTCGGTATCGGAAATGTTCCGGCACTCCGAACAGTAATGCACCTCGCGTTTGAGTCGCGTGAGCGAATCGGCAAACCCTTGCACATCCGTTTCCGGCTGCCTGAGCAAGTGCAACACCAGCCTGAGCGCCGTCTTCCGCCCTACTCCGGGCAGCGACGCAAACGAATTAACCGCACTATCTAATAATTGGCTTTCCATTACTGTTTCTCCTTCCACCTCGCCGGTATCACTCTGTACGGGAACCGCTCACGCATATTGATGGCGTTCGGGCAGTCGCAATGGTGAATACGTATTCCTTTCAGCACGCTGATGAATCCGAATATCGGGTCGCCGGGTTGCGGGTTGCAGCACTTGGCGAGGGCATAATCGACGTTCTTGACGTTGATATCCACCTCCAGCGCCAACGCCGAACCGGAATTGTTCGGTACGTACTCGTGCTGCGGGCTGACGGGTGTATGTACCGTTTCCGCCTCGTTGTACAAATCCTTGATGCGCGATACATCCTCTTTGCCTAAAGCCAGCGCCTGATAGAAGTCCGATATAGCTTTGTAGCCCAACTTCAGCACCATCTTCGACACATGCGCTTCATCGTACTCAATCTTCCAGTTCTTGAGTCGGCGCACGAGCAGTTCACGCCCTTCGGCTGCTCGCTTGTACTCTATCTCCTTGAGTGCCTGACGGATCTTGTTCTTCGCCTTCGACGATGCCACAAAGTTCAACCAATCTGCTGTCGGATGCTGGTTCGGCGCCGTGTTTATCTCCACTTGATCACCGTTCTGCAGTACTTGTCGGATGCTGACGTGCTGCCCGCGAATGCGACCACCCACACACTTGCATCCTACTTCGGAATGAATAGAGAACGCAAAATCCAAGACCGTCGAACCGAATGGCAGACGACGCAGATCGCCCGTCGGGGTGAATACATAGACGCTCTGTTTGTCGGTGTTCAGTCGGTTGCCGTCCACGCCTTTGTATGCCCAGTGAGCCGCTACACCTTTCTCCGCAATCTCATCCATGCGGCGCGTACGGATCTGCACTTCCACCCATTTGTTTTGAGGACCGAGAACCGTTGTGTGCAGGCTCTCGTAGCCGTTCTCCTTCGGCACGCTCAGCCAATCCCTAAGTCGCTTGGGGTTGGGCTGGTACATGTCGGTGATGATCGAATACACCTGCCAGCAGTCCTGTTTCTCGCGCTCTAACGGCGAGTCAAGGATGATACGGATAGCAAACAGATCATAGATCCGGTCGATATCGCAGTGCTGCACTTGCATCTTGTGATAGATCGAGTGGATGGACTTCGGTCTGCCTTTGATTGTAAACTCAAACCCCGCGTCGTGAAGTTTCTTCTCCAGCGGCGTGATGAACGAAGCGATATATGCGTCACGCTCGGCTTTCTTGGCTGCCAGCTCGTACGCGATATATTTATATTTGGTATAGTCGGTGAACTTGAGCGCCAGATCCTCCATCTCCGTCTTGATCTGATACAAACCCAGACGATGCGCTAACGGAGCATGCAACGTTGCCGTTTCGTTCGCCACATGACGACGACGGTCACTATCGCCCTCTTTATCCAGAGTCCTCAGTAGCTCCAGACGCTCGATCAGTATATCATATAATACCTTATTACTATCTTCCATCTGACAATTGAACAATTTAACGATTTAACAGTTTAACAATTTAATTTTTATCAATTTTTGTGCAAGATTTTGACCAAAACTGCCATTTTTTGCTACAATTCTAAAAATACCTACGCAAATTTCATGCAAAATTAAAAAAAAATTTGCATATTTCAAAATATTTTTGTAAATTTGTGCCGTTTTAGTGTGAACTATTGCAATTTTGCCAAATAATTAAACAAAACAATACAACATGAAAACTACTTTTCGTATTTTGCTGGCAGCAGCAATCATCTTTTTGGCGTACATCTGCGTGGACAGCGTTGTAACTCCTATTCAGTTTGAAGAGACGCGCGCCCAACGCGAGGTTGATGTGGTAAAGAACCTTGTTCATATCCGTACAGCGGAGGTGGAGTTCAAGAACCTACATGGACGATTCATCGCTGACCCGGATTCATTGCTTCTCTTCCTTAAGAACACTCCGAAGAAAGAAGTGCTCAAGGAGGGTTCGCTTACCGACAAGCAGTTGGAAGCCGGTATGACCGAGCACAAGGCTGTTAAACTCATCGAGAAAGCTAAGGCAAAAGCCATGAGCAAACTCAAAACCGACGACCAGGATGCTTTGTATGCGTACATCTGGGAGAACGACAAAGACGTGATCAGCGCAGGTCTGAAAGGTTTCCGTCGTGACACCATCGAGCGCAACATGATCGAGACGATCTTCAAGGGCGAGTTCAATGCCGAGACCATCGACCAGATTGTGGTTATCCCGTTCTCCAACGGTCTGCGTTATGAGATTGAGGTCAACGACAACTACAAGACTTCGCAAGGCATCCACGTTCCTCTGTTCGAGGCTCGCGCACCGTTTGGCACCTATCTCGCCGATCAGGACAAACAGGAGCTCGTTAACCTTATCGACAAGGAGCAGAAGCTCGACCACTATCCCGGTCTGAAAGTAGGTTCTATCGACGCTCCGAACAACAACGCCGGTAACTGGGAATAATGCGTATTATCAGTGGAAAATTTAGGGGGCGTCGCTTGATGCCCCCTAAAAATATTACAGCTCGGCCGACAACAGACTTTGCCAAAGAGAGTCTGTTCAACTTGCTGACGAATCGCCTTGAGTTGGAAGGCGCGGATGTGCTTGACCTGTTTGCCGGCACAGGCGGCATTGGTTTAGAGTGCGTCTCGCGCGGTGCACGCGAAGTTACGGCAGTCGAGCTCGCTCATGTGCAGCAGAACTTCATCATCTCCACCTGCAAACAACTCGGCATCACAAACCTCCGCCTCATTCGCGGCGATGTATTCAAGTTCCTACGCAACAACTGCCCTAAGTACGATCTCGTCTTTGCTGACCCGCCGTACGCCTTGGATGAACTCCCTACTCTGCCGTCACTGATCGTGCCCGAGCTGCTCAAACCCGGTGGGCTGTTCGTCTTGGAGCACGGCGAACAATACGACTTTTCCGGCCATCCGCACTTCATCGACCTGCGCACCTACGGCAGTGTGCATTTCTCTTTCTTCCAATAAGATTAGCCTAATATACCTTCAAGGAAAATCTTTATTCCGATGGCTATCAGTATGCAGCCACCGGGGATGTTGGCATTGATTGTGATATGCTCGCCAAAGATCTTTCCAAGCCAGAATCCTACCAGCGAGAATAACGTGCTTGTGGCTGCGATAAGCGATATCGCCAGCCACAGCACATCCGGCACGGGGATGAACAACACCCCTATCGACAGCGCATCAATACTCGTAGCCACCGCCAGAATAAGCATCGTACTCAATGTCAGCGCCGTCTGACTTCTGACATCTGACTTCTGACTTCTGACTTCTGATTTCTGATCACTTTCGACTTTCGACTTTCGACTTTCGACTATTGCCTCTATCAGCATCTTCCCGCCTATAAGCACAAGCAATACAAGGGCTATCCAATGACTCCAACGCGTAAAGAAGTCCGCAAACACGCCTCCCGCATAGTAGGCGATAAGCGGCATGCCACCTTGGAATAGTCCAAAGAGTATCGCCATCGGAATAACCGAACGTATGGGGGTACGCTGCATGCCTTGCGCTATAGATACCGCAAAACAGTCCATGGCTAATCCGATGGCGAGGAAGATGATTGACAGGATATCCATTTACTTACCTATCATAATTACTTCGGTGTGGTTGTTGGCATCGAGCAGTGCCTTTAGGATAGCGCGTGCATCCTCAACGGTAATGCTGCCGAGCACCTGCTCATAGTCGCGCGTTATATCAACGCCTGTGCAGAGCAGATTCTCCATAGCCGACTGCCAGTAGTCGTTCTCGCGCAGCGCTTCGTTGTGGTTCTTGAGCGTGAACTCCTTACCTTTCTGCAGGTTCTCTTCCGTCAGGCCTTCGCCGGTCATCTGTGCGATGATGTCACGCACACGCCGGTTGAGGTACTCATAGCGCTCGGGGTTGGTCTGATAAGCGATCTGCATGTACGCCTTCTGACGCGGTGCAGGGTTGCCGGTCAGTTCGCCGTATGCGCCAATGCCGTACGTACCGCCTTCCTTCTCGCGGATCTCTTCGAGCAGCACAACACTCAACGCATTCAATGCCAGATCGAACGAGAGTTTGTTCTTGAGTGTGTAAGGTATATCGGCGTGATCGAAGAACACGTTTGTTGCCATCGGCACTTGCATCTCGCGCTCGAACTGGTGATGTTGCGCACCTTTCCGGTAATCCACCAGACTGATATCAATCGTTTCGCGTGTCTTGGTTGCGGGCAGCGAAGCGATATACTTCTCCAGTAGCGGCAACAGCGTTGCTTCGTCCACAGCACCGGTGATGATGAAGGTGAAGTCAGCAGCATTGCTGAAACGCTCACGGGCAATCTGCATGATATGCTTATAGTTCATTTGGTCAATATCCTGACTGTGAATCGGTTCAACGCGCTTGCTGTGGTTAAAGAACGCAGTCATGACTGTATCTTGCAAGGCAGACGATGGATCTTGTTCGCGGTTGGCAACAACGGCACGAGTACGTTCACGGAGCGAACCAAACGCCTCGTCATCCTCGCGCAATGCCGTGAAGTACAGATAGTTGAGTTGGAACATCGTCTCCAGATCCTTCAGCGTGGACGAGGAGTTGATATACTCGTCGTACAAACCTACGTGCGGTTTGACGCTTACCTTACGTCCGGCAAGCACTTTCTGGAGATCCGTCTTGCTGAATGCGCCCAAGCCGCCGGCATCAATGGCATCGTTGAGGATCTTCAGGTCAGCAGCGTCGGACTCGGAATATTGAATCATTCCGCCCTTGCTGAACGCAAGCATCAGCACTTCGTTGGCATTGAAATCCGTCGGGCGGAAATACACATTCACGCCATTCGACAGTTGGTATTTGGTGTAACCGAGTTGGTCGGCCTTGCTCTTTTTCACCTTGCCGGCTTTGGGCTCAGCGGGCAACAGCGGCTCGTCAGAGAGCGCTTCCTGATACGGCTCAATCTGCTCGGAAGCCACGGCAGCCAAGGCGGCTTTCATCTCGTCGTTCGACGGATACGTCAGTCCCTCTTTATCCGGCAGCATGGCAAACAGCACGAGGTTGTTCTGCCCTACTGTCTGCGCCAATACCTGACCGATCATCTCGGCTGTTACCATCGGCGCTATCTGTTGCATCATCATCAGGTCGTTTTCTGCGCCCGGGATAGGTTCGTTGTCCACAAAGTTACGCACATAATCGCGGCAGAACTCCGAACTCTTCTTCTTGTCGCGGGCGTTGTAGGCATCTTCCGCACCGGCTAACAGCTCCGCTTTGGCGCGCTCGTACTCCGACGCGGTAAATCCGTTACGCACGGCGCGCAGCATCTCACGATACAGCGTTGTCACGGCACGAGTCAAACCTTCTTCCGACGAAGCAACGGTGCCCATGAAAGCATGTTTGGTCTTGGCGATAAAGAACTCGCCATCCTCTACACCGGCTCCTATGAACGGCGCGTCAGCCGACTGACTGAGTTCGCTCAAGCGCGCGTTGAGCATATACACCGCCGCATTCATCGCATAGCGATAGACGTAGTAGTTGATGCCGCTACGCAGTTCTATGGGATACGGATCGTGCTTGAAGCAAACAAACGACAGGGCGTTGGTCTGTTCTTTGTCCGTGCCGAGGAAGATGATCGGCTCTTCGTTGTCGGGAATAGGCACGTAGTAACGCTCCTTGGGATCAACCGGCTTGGCAATCGTGCCGAATATATCTTTGATCTTCGCCTCAATGGCATCTACATCAATGTCGCCCACTACGACTATACCCTGCAAGTCAGGACGATACCACTGCTCGTAATAGTCGCGCAGCACTTGGTAAGGGAAGTAATCCACCACTTCCATTAGTCCTATCGGCAGACGGTGACCGTAGCGGTTCGAGCCGTCCGGACGAGCGTGCTCTGTGCCCACGGGATAGATGTTCGGCAGGATTTGCTCCAACAAACGGATCTGAGCCGTTGCACGCGTACGCCACTCTTCATGTATCACGCCGCGCTCGTGGTCGATATCCTCGTCGGTGAGCAGCAATCCGTCAGCCCAATCGTGCAGGATCCACAGGCAGGAGTCAATGGACGACGGGACAGTGGCTACCGGTACGTTGTCGATGTTGTACACCGTTTCGTCAATCGAGGTGTAGGCATTCAGATTGTAACCGAACTTCACACCGATGCGCTCGCAATACGTTATCACGCCGTTGCCGGGGAAATGCTGCGTACCGTTGAAGCACATGTGCTCGAGGAAGTGCGCCAAACCGCGCTGGTTTTCCTCCTCGAGGATCGAACCGACCTTCTGCGCAATGTAGAAGTTCGCCTGCCCTTGCGGCTCGGCATGATGACGGATGTAATACGTCAAGCCGTTGTCGAGATGACCGATACGTACTTGGTTGTCAACAGGGATCTGAGGCTCTTGTTGCGCCATGGCTGCCATTGCAAAGGTGACAGCCAACCAGAATAACAGTAGTTTTACGTTCACTTTCATAATTGTATCCTTTTAATGGTTTGAACAGATTGGTTGGTTTTTCGATTGCAAAGATACTACAATTATTACAATTCTCATATGAAAAATCGGACATTCTGCCATCAAACCCAAAAAATATTGCGTTTTGTCAATCATTTTATGCAAAAAACACTGAGAAATCCGCAGTCAAGGGTATTCCAAGCATCCTAAAGTGGCTTGGCGACACACATCCCATCTGCTGAAACTCCATCGCCATGTGGCTCAGGTCATAGTAGCCGTGTTGCAGCGCTATGGCGAGCAAGTCAATGGGCTGACCTAAGGTTGCTGTCTGCTGCATCGTTTGCAACGCACGGTGAAAACGCCTGAGCCGCACAAACTGCTTGGGCGGCAGACCTACATATTGCCGGAACACGCGCAAGAACTGCCGTTCGCTCAGGCAAGCAACCGATGCCATCTCTGCGGCGGAAATGTTGCCTTTCATCGCATCGCAGGCATTGATAACCTTGCATAGACGGGTGTAGTTCATATCTTCCTTATGAGGTATATGCCCAAGGAAGAATGCATCCAACAGATGGGCAACTTCCTCTTCATTGACGGCGTCTTTGTACAACCGGTCAAGCTGCAGCAATCCTTCGTCGGCGTAGTCTGTAGCACTGAGCACTTTGCCGGAGAGTTGCTCCAGGTCAATGCCGAGCAGCGCGTGCATTCCTCCCGGCTCAAAGTCGAGCATCATCCCTTCAAACCAACCGCTAACCGTTGTCAGAGAGATGGTTGTCTGGTTTGCGCCGAGTAGTACCAAGCCGTCGCAACTCGTGCCGTTGATGTCTGCAACCACGTTCTGCATAAAAATCATGCTGCCGTAGTTCGGCAACAACTGCTGCACATGTTTGCCGTTAACGAAACGCGGGTCATCGGCTGGCGGAGTCATAATATCCGTCGAGCCTTCCGCCATAACAAATACATAGCGTGATATATACGGCCGTAACGCCTCAGTGGGCAGGATAATCCGGAAATGCATTTCTACTAACTACTAATAAGAACATATCACAATTTCGGCTACAAAGATACGAAAAAAATCCCACATTTGCAAGAAAACGCGGGATTTTTTTTAAGAATCTTCACCGGCACATAATTATAGTTGCACTTTCGCGAAATGATAACACTGTGCTTTGCGCTCGGAATTGGTGACAATCATACTGTCGTTGACATCACGTGCAGTAAGGTGCTTGACAAACCATATTTTAGCAATGGGCAGGTCATTTGCATCCATCGTGTGCAGTTCGGTCAGTTGATTCTTTTCTTTGCGCCAACGGAACCAGCCGTTGCCGTGATACATCAGGTCTTCCTCTAACACATCATCTTCCTCGTCCCATTCTTTGCCCCAAAAGTAACCGTCTTCGTCATCGTCAGGGTCATCGTAATAAACCTTGTACCACTTAGGGTTCTCGGCATTCTGCCACTTGCCCACCATCAAAGAATCAGCAGATGGAAGTTCCAACACGGCTATACTTTCCGTATCAGTGGAAACCATCTCATTCTCCTCCGCCCTATTTTGGACAAGGTAGTATATGCCCACGCCCGCAGCCACGGCAAGCACGGCTGCTATACATACAGTTATCAGTACTGTCTCGCGTTTCATCACTCTCGTCTTTCAACTGTCAACTATCAACTGTTAACTATCAATTACTTAAGTGCAATCACCTGCGCCTCTTTGTTATTCATTCCTGGCATCGTCCTGCCTACACCGGCGTTGATGTATGTCGGGTCGCAAACTATGTACTTGCGGCTCTTGTAGGTCAGGTAGTCACCATTGACATCATTGCTGAAGGCAACGGCTGCGGCGAGGTGTCCGGGATAATACAGCAGCACTACATCCAGCCCCACCAAGTCACGCACTAACCGCGAGAAGAGGATAGCTCTGTCCTCGCAGTCGCAGTACGGGTAGTAGAGCGTCTCCTGCGCAAAGAACGCACGGTCACCACCCCACACCTTGTCATCATACTCATATTCGAAGGCTGTCTGCACCCAGTTGAGGATGATGCCTACTGCATCGCGTTCGCTCATGCCGGTGATAGTCTTTTTCAGCGGCGGATAGAGCATGTCCTTGACGGTCTTTTCCATCGGCGTATTGGCGTATGCTGCCCAGCGCGTTGTCTGGTCGCCGTTGAAGCATGCCTGCGGATAGGTGTTGAAGAAGTCTATCATGTTCTTGTTCACGCTCACGGAACTTGTCACACCTTTGCGTGAGGTAAGGGTGCGCTTAGGCGTCGGCTCACTGCTCAGTTGCGGCAATTGGGTTATCTGCAGCGACAGGGATTTTTCCTTGCCATAGTTGGCTTTGGTGATCTTCATGCTCACGTTATTGTCGCCGCTCACGTTGTAGAACTTCGTGCCGTCAAGGCTGTAATAGTTCAGGCTGAATATGTCGTACAGGCTGGCTACGAGCATGTACAGTTTCTTGTCATCCATGCCTAGACGGATCCTGTAGCCCGATTGCGTCATCAGGAACGCTTGCGCCAGTACGGCTTCGTTCGTCTTGCCGTATTGCTTCTGTGTGGCGGCTTCCAGAATCTTCATGTACGCCCAGTCGCATAGCGCATTCGCCTTGCGTGCATTCAGTGCTGTGCTGACGGTTATGTCATACTTGCTGTCTGACAGTTGCTTCCATGCATCGGCTATGGCATTCTCGTTTAATGCACGCAGTTTGAGGTTGTCATTCTCCGGAAAACCGATGGTAATGATTGAGCCGAAATATCCGATCGACACTTTCTTATACGGTTCTTCTTTCGGTTTGACGGGTGCAATAGGCTCCGGCGTAGGTTGCGGTGCAGGCACAACTACCACTTTCGGCTTAACTGCAATCTCAACAGGCTTCTCTTCTTTTGGTTTGGGCTGAGGAGTAGGTTGAGGCGTAGGCGCAGGTTGCTCATCCGGCTTGGGTGCCGGCTGAGGTTCGGTCTTTGGCTGCGGTGCAGGAGTAGGAGCCGGCTTGGGCTCTTCGTATACTACAGGCGGTATATCTTTCTCTTTCTTGGGCTTATCCGCTTCATGTGAAGGAAACGACTCCCATGTCTGCCGCATAAACTCGGCGTACTCCTCGTTCACGCGTTTGCGGAAAGCATCGAACTCCGACTGCTTGTCCTGTTTAAACTGATTAAAACCTTGCTGCTGCTGTTGCTTGAACTTGTCAAAACTCGTCTGCGCTACCGCTATTAGCGGCATCGCAAACATAATCATCATAAAAACTACTATTTTTCTCATGTTTTTTCGTTGTAAAATTTGCATATATCGAATCCTTTTAATTCGACACATTGCCAGCGAGATTTGTTATGATATCAGCGAAATCACTGAGGTTTTAACTTATTCATTGGAATCATTAACACAGGTCCTCCACCCAAAAGAACATCTTTGATTGCAGTCACAATAACTGTACTATATCCAGTTTTAGACAAGCGAAATTCAATTTTTGAAACATCTTTAGCATCCGGAATAGTCAGTGTTTTTCTGACCATGATAGGTCTATGCGCTGCCAAAAGAGCATTATCATACGCTTTCTGATTTACGTACGCAAACGGAGCTGTACCTAAATATTGGAAATTATATTGATTTGGTTTTGTCTTGTATATTATTCTGTACTCTACTATTGCACCATCATATTCTGTATTGGCAAAATATCCGACTACACCAAATACTCCGAACGCAAACACATTATACTCTTTAACAGCCTCATTTTCATTAGATTCGGAAGAAGTTTGCGATTTGCTCTGTGTGACTTTTCCGTTTGTTGATTTTTGCGTCTGTGTAGTAACTGTTATAGGAGTACTTGTTACTTCCTTACCAAGTAATTCTTGTGCTAAATTCTGACAAACAGACAACATGTTGGCTAATTTCCCGTTTACCAGTTCACCGTATTGCGAAGCAGGATTACTGATTGCACCTGTTTCCACGTTGATCAGATACGCTTCCAGATAGAACTCATCGGCCGATTTGTTTAAAGTAGAAACGCAAATATAATCCGCTCCGGACATTTCACCCAACTTGTGGATGTCTGCCTCGCTCACGTTTCCCGTGCGCTGGAAGTCCTGCTCTTTCATCATTTGGTCAATATCGGCACGGGTAAATGCCTCAAACCCCTCGTTATTAACGATAGCCTTACGCAACTCGCCACGCACCATGGCTTTCTCCATCCCGCTAACATCTGTTGATCCGGCTCCAACACGCGGTTCAAGCAAAGCAATTTTCTGTGTCTGCGCCATTGCTGACAAGGTTACTACAGATAGCAATAGAATAAAGAGTTTTTTCATTATCTTGTCATTATTTGTTATTCTTTTTGTTCCCAATAATCTGGTAACCCTGCGGCGAACCAACGCCGCAAGGCTTAGTTCTGACCTTAGAACGCTCTCACGGCACGCACCATCTCAACTTCAGGTTTCTCGGATTGGGAAATAGTTCCTCTTGCTTTGACTACAAACACATCATCATTATCGTTCTCTGTGCTGCTCCAGTATTCTTCATCACTGAATGGCATGCCGCCAGCATTGCGCATAGCGGCACTGATAGGCCCGTTATAAACTTTTTCTTTGCGGGCATTCCACAAGTCATTTCCTTTCAATCCTGCGCGTTCGGGTAGTCCAGCTTCGTTTGCTTCATGGAACAGATACCACAACTCGCCTGCACTAGGCAGATACCAGCCTGCACCGTGACGCATACACCAAGCAGCGGCAGGAGCCTGCGATTCGCTTAAGTCTTGGATGATGGCATTGGTGTTTTCCAATCCGGCTTGGAACGTCAGATATTTCGGATCGCTTTTTGCATTTGGCAAAGCTGGTATATCGCGGCATTGGCGGGAGTTGTTCACATTCTCCCATTTCAGTCCTGCCTCATCCAACGAGACAACCAGTCCATGACCGTCCTGAGTCATATAGAATACAATACCTTTACTACCATCAGGGAAGACCTTTAATTCTCCAATCCCTTTGGCGGAACTCTTCGGTGCAGGAGTCGGAGTTGGAGCCGGATTAGACTGCTGTGGCTCGTTGCGAGACTGCTTTGGTTGCTGCTTCGGGACTTGCGATATTACCGGTTGTGCTATCGGCGTGTTTGTTCCCAATAGTTCCTGCGCCAACGCCTGACAGATAGGCAACATGTTCGCCAACTTGCCATTCACCAATTCGCCGTACTGCGAAGCCGGGTTACTGATGGCACCTGTCTCCACGTTGATCAGGTATGCTTCAAGATAGAACTCATCGTCGGATTTGTTCAGTGTGGATACACAGATAAAGTCCGCACCGGACATCTCACCCATCTTATGGATATCCGCCTCGCTAACGTTACCTGTACGCTGGAAATCTTGTTCCTGCATCAACTGGTCGATGTCGGCACGAGTGAACGCCTCAAATCCTGTGTGATTGACGATGGCTTTGCGCAATTCGCCACGTACCATGGCTTTCTCCATACCGGATACAGATGTCGAGCCTTCTCCTATACGAGGTTCAAGCAAGGCAATTTTCTGTGCTTGTGCCATTGTTGTCAGTGCAAAAACTGAAAGCAATAAAAAGAATAGTTTCTTCATCATTGTTGTATTTGATTTTTGATTATTTCGCTTATTTTAGGCGAGATGTTTTTGTAAGCATCACGCGCAGCCTGTTCATAGTTCATGGTATGACCACCTTTCTCACTTATCTGATCTTCGAATATACGCTGACCGGTAGTTGTTTTATCAACAATGATGTCGGCGTCCACGTATGAGAAGTATGAACTTGTACTGCCATAGTCTGTTTTTCTATATTCTCGCGCCGGTGCATTTACATATATTGCCCAATCCGACTCACTGGCACTATTCACAAACGTACAGCCAAGTTTGGATAGTTCGCCCTGTATCTCTGACTTCAGGGTTGCGTAATTCTTGCCAAATAAATCGGCTGTGCATTCAAAGTAAATATTTATCCCATGCTTGAGTTGGGCGATCAGTCCTGTCAGTCGGTTTTGCAACGCACGTGTCTCTTGGAGTTGCAGCGTTTCCTCGTCGGCATTCTCATCCACAGCGGCAAGGGTCTTTTGCGCCTCATCCACCTCTTCGAATTGCGGCAATGTTTTGGTTGCGAGTTCACGCGCTTGCATCTTCTGCCCGCTTGCAACAAGTTGATCGACTTGGTCAAGCGATGTCTCAATCTTCGTCAACCCGACGGTTATGGTTTTCTCCAATTGTCGGATGAGTGTGGCTTTTTTGACGTAAGCAAACGCAGCTATCGTACCTGTTGACGGATCTTGCCAAGTCTCTACTTGCAAGCCGGGTATCTCCATATCCACAGAGGTGGTGGTTGTAGAAGTGAACTCGCGAGCCGACTGCCGGAACGTCCCTTCCATCGTACGCAGTGTTTGCGATAAAGCCTGATTGGTTGTAGTGTTTTGCACATGCACTCGAATCGTGCTCGCCGCTTCTGTTCGTGCGGCATCTTTTACACGCTTTGTTACGGCATCCAGACTCTCACCGTTGCGTCGGTTGCTTTCCGCATACCCGACAAAATACTTCCCCTCGGGGTAGAACGACCGACGCATATCAGCATCATACCAGTTAGGAGTGGTCTGCGCAGTCAACGTCAGTGATACAACTGAAAGCAAGATGATTAAAAGTTTTCTCATTGTTTAAATTATAAGGGGTTATTAACAACTTCTACTGTTTGCCCATTTTGAGGTTGTCGATTATTGGTAAATGTTTCATGATCCGGACTAATCAAATAATTCTTTTGCACAAACTCAATTTTCTTGTACAATTTTGTAGGCACGACAAACGTTTTCACCGATAATCCGGATATCTCGCCAATCTTTTGCCCATCAACATACACAATACGGGTGTGAACTCTATTATTCGTTACCTTCAGATAGTATTGTGGATTAGCAATATTGGCAATTGCATTACCCAATTGTGAAAAACTCTCTTGCAACTCTTGTTGCTGACGAGCTTGTTTTTCTTGTTCTTTTATTCTTTTATCTTCCTCTTGCTGCAGTTTCTCTTGGTCTGCTTTTATTCGTGCATCCTCTTCTGCTTTCAGTCTTGCTTCTTCCGCTTGCTCTGCAAATGTTCCTTTGGATAAGTTTGTGGCAATCTCATTAGCTACACTCAAGCAGCTTCGCATAGTTGTCATTTTTGCTCCCATATCATGACTGTTGACGACCTCGGCTGTTTCTACATCTACCAAACGTGCTGATATAAATTTCTCTCCTAGTACATCCGATACATCTGCCACACAAACATATTGAACACCGAACTGCTTTCCCAAACGAGATATATCATCGTCATCAACCGCACCGGTGCGTTGGTATTTTTGCTCTTTACTTAGTTGAGACAAGAAACTATTCGTGCGCTCTATCGCGATATATCGTCCGCTATTGGTGAATCCGGCAACGAGTTTGTCACCAAGCACCCTTCCTATATTCTTTGCAGCGTCACTCTTAACTACATAAACTGCCACTTTTTTCGAATCGGAATTTCGTCCGTTTTTCAATGAGGACAGCAATTCATTAGATATTGCATCAGCAGCAGTCACTATATCATCTAACGTTTGAATTGTTCCGTTACTACTTGCCGTCCGTTCTACTTGCGCGGTTTCTACATCTATTAAACGTGCAGAAAGATATTTTTCGTTAAATGCATCCGACACAGTTGCCACGCATACATATTGCGCACCAAATTGTTTTCCCAAACGAGAAAGGTCACTATCATCAACAGCACCTGTACGTTGGTAATCTTGTTCCTTGCTCAATTCATTAAGAAATGCTGTTGTCCGTTCTATTGCTGAATATTCATCACTACGAGCAATGGCGGACACTAACCTGCTTCCGAGCACTTTGTTAATGCCAGCATCATCCCCTATGACATATACAGCCACTCTTTTGTTTTGCGCCATTGCCGTCAGCGAAAGTACTGAGAGCAAGATAACTAATAGTTTTCTCATTATGCCTTAGTTCTTAATTTATCCTGTTACCATTTCTCAGACATCAATGATTATCTTTGTAGGTATCAGTTCTCTATAACTATGTATTTTTCTTACGTCCTAAAAAACAACTATTTCTTTAATATACATATCCTTTTAAAACTTTTTTTGTCGTTTCTCCGTTCTCTAAAGTGATAACTATAGACTCAGTGAATTCTCCAGATATTCCTTTTGGATTATATGTTGCAGTCAGTAGTGTTACGTTAGGATTCGACCTGTCTTGTGTCCATTTGAGGGTAACACAAGCGCATGTCGGTTTCATCGAATAAATTTCTTCTGTGCTAAATGGCAAGCGAAACACATGAGATACTGATCCGCCGTTTTCTTTTATTCTTTCAAAATCATGAGTCATTTCAACTGAAGCAATATCTCTTGTTTCCTTTGAAAATTTCACTATATATATTGCATTTGCAGTGACAGAAGTCTTGACATGCCAATTCTGAAATGCATATGTGAAATCATTGTGTTCATCTGGCTGCTTCACGAACCAAAAGTTGGCATATTTATCCCATTCCGCATAGTAATACCAACTTTCTTTCCAGTTAACACACCAGTACTTATTTGTGCTTTTAGATATGTTTATCCACTTGTTGTGCTTTTGACATAATTTACAAAAGTCTTCTAATCCTTTCATAATAATAGGGAATTCATTTTTCGTTGGTAATCTCCAGCCACCTATACCATATTTATAATGAGTTGTATTCGCATCTTTGAATGGTATATATGATTGAGGTGATTTTATGTCAACAAGATATTCTCCTAAATCTGTTTGAATTTTTACATATCCTTGATTGTAGCATTCAATAATATAATTGAGCTCATCGTCTAATATTTTTTGTTGACGCTCTTCCTCAGCTTTTCTTTTTGCTTCCTTTTCTGCACGTATTCGCTCTTGTTCTGCTTGGAAACGTGCTTCCTCCTCTGCCTTCAATCGTGCTTCTTCTGCTTGTTCCGCCAAAGTCCCTTTTGATAATTCTACAGCTATTTCTTGGCCCACTCTAACAACATCCATTGAATTTTTCAATGTACACCCTTCTACTTTGCTACTATTAACAACATCACCGGTTTTTACATCTATCATTCGTGTTGTTATCCAATAATCTCCTCCCCATGGTGTTGCTTTGGCGACGCATACATAGTGAACACCTGATTGATTTCCCCAACGAATAAGGTCATCGTCTGCAACAGCACCTGATTGTTGGTAACCTTGTTCGGCTTTCAGTTTTTTCAAGAATACATTTGTGCGTTCTATTGCAACATATTTTCCGCTTTTAGCGAAACCGGATACCAATTGGTCGCCAAGTACAACGTCCACATCACGAACGCCTGTTCGTGTAACGTAAACTGCAACTTTCTTAGCATTATTTTGTTTAATCGAACCTACCGCTTTTGAAAAGTCATTGGATAATGTGTTTAAAGCTCCAATGAGTTCAGATCTATTTTGTATTGATCCGTTAGAACTACAAGAGGCGACAACCTCGGCAGTTTCAGCATCTATGATGCGGGCCGTTATATATTTTTCACTGCCCCATACATCTAACACAGATGTGACACACACGAACTGTACACCGAACTGTTGACCTAATGCTGCAATTTGTTCATCGTCAACCTCGCCTGAGCGCTCATATGCATGTTCCTTGTTTAACTCTGCTAAGAAACTAGACGTTCGCTCCACAACAGTATATTCACTACTGCGAGCGAAATCATCAACCAAACGGCTAGAAACGATTTCATTAACAGGATCGTCTCCAGTCATGTAAACGGCCAACTTGGGTTTTTGAGCTTCTGCTGTCAGCGATACCACTGAAAGCAATATGATTAATAGTTTTTTCATTACAACGTTTGTTATTTACAAACAACTATGCTTTTCTCTTTGGCAGGGACTCCGCGCAATAAACTCATGGGAGGAGAACCACGCGGAAGCCTAGATTGTTGTAGCGATTACCGGGACTGTCGTTGCTTGTAATTTTGAATTTCCTGAGTTCCTGTTACGTAAATAATGGCAACAACATAAATCTTCTCTCTATTCAAGTAGATTTTTGATTTGAATATAACATTCAAAACTGCGCGATTCAAGGAACTGCCACGAAACGCACATATGCACGGAATTTATCATCATTAAAAATGTATGGTTTTGCTGAAGAATCAAAGAAAAGCAATATAGTGCCATATTGTGATGTAAAATATGTACCACAATAATGGTATTTTCCCCACTCTTTATAAGAAAATGTTGATGGGAATGAAATTTTATTTCCATTAGGTCCTACTGCAATAAATCCGTGACCGTCACGTATCCAGGTACATAGACTAAGCAACTCATCCATCTGTTTGGGAGTTGGTAATAATTTAGCACTATAATTACTTATTTCTGAATATTTTATGCCTGATGTTGACTCGGGACTATATTTCCACCACGTTCCACTAGGTAGTCCTAAATCAACATAACCTGCATTTATTAGTTTTTTCCTTTGTTCTAATTCTTTGCGTTTTTTTTCATTTTCTTCAAATATCTTTCTTTCTTCCAATTCTTTTTCTGCTTGAATACGCGCATCCTTTTCTTGCTCTGCAAATGTTCCCTTCGTAAGATAATTTGCAATTTCACCAGCCATTTGTACACAAACGCTCATACTATTCATCTCGCCACTAACGCTATGTGTATTAACAACTTCAGCAGTTTCAACATCTATCAAACGTGCAGAAATATACTTTTCGCCAAAAGCATCTGTCATATCCGCTACGCACACATAATTCACACCAAATTGCACACCTAACTGGGCTATTTGATTGTCATTAACAGCACCCGACCTCTCATAGCCATGTTCCTTATTTAATTCGGCCAAAAAGCTTGTCGTTCTTTCTATCGCGGCATATTTGCCACTTTTTGCAAATGCAGCCACTAATTGATCGCCAAGAACTTTGCTGATACCGCTTTGTTCTCCCGTTACATACACAGCTACTTTCTTCTGCTGTGCAACTGCCATCAGCGAAAGTGCTGCCAGCATAATAATTGTAAAAATCTTTTTCATTATAGTTTGTTTTATATTTGTGCAGCCGATGAGGTAATCAGCCTCATCGGCGCAATAGCAGATTACTGTGCAGCATCAATGGACTGCTGGATTACTTCATTCGACTGGTTCTTGAAGTTTTCGTCAAACTCTTTTTTGAATGAGTTGTAGTCAGCATCAACACTTAACTCTTCATCTTTTTGAATCTTCTTGTAAAGACCTGAAAGCAAAACATCTTCATTCAATTCAACAACCATATACGTCTTGAATAATCTTTCGCCATCCTGAATATACGTAACGGTCTTTCGGCAAGCAATACGATATCCCGTAGCTTGATCCACTTCAGTCATCGTTAAACCTTCAATGCGACCGATAGACTCACGCTTGTTGTTCTTGCGGGATTGTTTGTGGTATTTGGAAACCAAAGCCTGTACCTTGGTTGACAATTGCGATGCAAGTTCCTCAAGAGCAGACGTACGTGCTATATCTGCTGACAACTGCTGTTCAAAGTCTTCACCCATGCCACGACCATAAATTACGTCAGAAGTAGATGTATAATCACCACACGGCTCATTGAATTCTACCTCCTGCAAAGCAGCAGCCTCTTCGGCTTTCTTCTGTCTTGCTTTTTCTTCAGCCTCTCTTGTGCGACGCTCAGCCTCTTCCCGAGCAGCTTTTTCCTTTGCTTCCTTTTGAGCATTGGCGATACTGTCCATGTGAATCTTGTGACGCAGTTCGTCTTCTTCAGCCTTCTGACGCTGTTCACGTTCCCATTGTTCTTTCTGAGCAGCTTTCTTGTCTTTGCGTGTTTGTGCTTGTGCAGGCATTGCCAATGCAAGCGACATAGCTACTACTGTAGCCAGTAACATAATTTTTTTCATCGTCTGTAGATTTTAGTTTTTCGCCTACTCACTTATGGCTTTTCGGCATTCTCCGTCGTTATATTTAGTGATTTGTATCTTATCTACAAAGTTTCTTTTAATGTGTGCGCACGCATATATACACACATACAAAAAGCGCAGACTTCGCTATTGCTCATCTACGCGCTGGGACCCTCGAACTGCCCCTCAAGTCAAATAAACAACAATGAAACCTACGCCGATATGACAACACGCCCGCTAAGAATAGCGGAGCGAGTATGATAGTCATACCCGTAGGCATCTATCGTTACTTTGTTTCTGACTTGAATTGAGTGTTGAAAAGTGTTCGAGGCTTTTCGCGCGTCAATAACAAAGCGTCCAATAAACGCCTTTTCAATATGTAATGAATCCCTCTAACCCACTATCCGACCCTTAATGGATTCTCGGCTTTCAGCCATGACATCCATCAAATGCCGATAGTTTCGGCGTAGATTGGATTCCGGGGAAATGATGTTTATGTAGCACGTCGCTGCACAACAAATCATTTCCGCATGCAAAGATACAAAAATATTTTGAATTATGCAAGAAATTGCAAAAAAAAAATACAAAAAAAGTCGAAGAATGTGCAAAATTCAGAAGAAATGACAATTTTCATGCAAATTCGCAGCAAAACAGATAAAATATTTGCATATATGGAAAAAATTTAGTATCTTTGCATATTGAATCTGCGAATAGTGATAATACTTCTAAACAATTATATCATGACCAAATCTCTTATTTATGCGCTGGCAATAGTAAGCATTGCATTCGCTGCGTGCACGCCAAAACAACAGCAAGTTCGTCAGGAGCGCCTGCTCACCGAGTGGGAATTTACACTCATTGATTCAACCGACCAACCCATTGGCGAGGGTTGGCAAACCGTTCGCGTACCCCATGATTGGGCTATCAGCGGAGCGTTTGACCGTGAGAATGACCTGCAAAAGGTGATTGTTGTACAGAACGGCGAGAACGAAGCGACCTGGAAAACCGGTCGTAGCGGTGGTCTGCCGTGGATGGGCAAAGCGCATTACCGCACGCGCATCAAGGTAGATACTACGAAGTTTAATACGCTCGTGTTCGACGGCGCTATGTCGCACGCCGATGTGTACATCAACGACGAAGAGGTGTGCTACTGGCCATATGGCTACAATACGTTTGATTGCTATGTGTTGCCGCAACTGCTTGAGCAATCAGCAGTCAGCAATCAGCAATCAGAGGTGACGATTGATGTCTTTCTCGAGAACAAACCCCAACAGAGCCGTTGGTATCCGGGTGCAGGTATCTACCGCAACGTACATCTGATTACCACCGATCGCATCCATGTGCCTACTTTCGGCACGCTCGTGCGTACGCCTGAGGTGAGCAAAGACAGAGCAGTTGTGACCTTTGCGGCTGAACTGCAAAACGGCGTAGATCCCACCACAGCCGAACAGGCAGGTGTGCAGATCATCACCGACATCTTATTCAATGGCAAGGTGGTTGCCACCATCAACGGTCAGGAAGGCAGCACTGAGGTCGCTAATCCGCAGCTCTGGTCGCCGGAGACACCTAATCTATATATCGCGCGTACGCGCGTATACAAATCAGACACCAAACATCAAACATCAAACATTATCGACGAAGTCAACACCCGTTTCGGTATTCGCAGCATCAGTTACACGCCGGAGCACGGATTCCAACTCAACGGCGTGACGCGTAAGTTCAAGGGCGTTTGCAACCACCACGACCTCGGTCCGTTGGGTGCAGCTATCCACAAAGACGCTCTCCGTCACCAGATAGCCATGTTGCAAGACATGGGTTGCGATGCTATCCGCACCAGCCACAACATGCCTGCGCCCGAACTCGTCGAGCTCTGCGATGAGATGGGTATGATGATGATGGTTGAGCCGTTTGACGTTTGGAACCACGGCAAGACTGACAATGACTATAACAAGGAGTTCAACGACTACTGGCGCATGGACATCACGAACATGGTCAAGCACTATCGCAACAACGCTTGCGTGATGCTCTGGTCAAGCGGCAACGAGGTCTGGAACCAAGTGCTGCCCGACGGCATTGAGATTGTCACGAACCTGCAATCGCTCTTCCACCAACTCGACCCCACTCGCCCCGTTACCAACGGCATGGATCAGGCAATGCACATCATCCACAACGGCTTTGGTGCTGCGGTTGAGCTGCCCGGTCTGAACTATCGCACAGGTCGTTACCACGAGGCGTATCAGTATCTGCCGCAGAAGATGATTCTCGGCTCGGAAACCGCCTCAACGGTCAGCAGCCGCGGTGTGTATAAGACACCTGCCATCCTGAAGGATTTCGCCATATATGGCGATAACCAGTCCAGCGGCTACGACGTAGAATACTGCCCGTGGTCGGGACTGCCCGAACAGGACTTCCAACTGCAAGACGACTATTCGTGGACGCTCGGTCAGTTCGTTTGGACAGGCTTTGACTATCTGGGCGAACCCTCGCCGTACGATACCGACGCCTGGCCAAGTCACAGCTCATACTTCGGCATCATCGACCTTGCCTCGCTGCCCAAAGACCGATACTACCTCTACCGCTCGCAATGGAACACGCAGTCACCTACCCTGCACCTGTTGCCGCACTGGAACTGGAACGAAGGTGATCTTGTGCCGGTCTTCTGCTATACGTCTTATCCCTCTGCCGAATTGTTCATCAACGGCAAGAGTTACGGTCGCCTGCGTCACGCCACAGCCGAAGAGACCGAGCGTCTGAAAGCCGGTGAGCAGATTCAGGGCGTTAGCGCTATGCCCAAGGTCGGCGACTTTGTGCCGCCTGTATGGGGTTCACAGCCCTGCCCCGAACTGTTGCCGCGTTACAGGCTCATGTGGTTTGACGTGCCGTTTGAAGCCGGACAGATTGAGGTCGTAGCCTACGATGCCGATGGCAACGAAGCCGCCCGTAAATCCATCCGCACAGCTGGCGAACCGCACCATCTCAGTGCCGTCTGGGCAAACCAAGCCGAGAGTCCCGAGGAGCTCTGCTATGTCACGCTGCGTGTCGAAGACAAGGACGGCAACCTCTGCCCTGCCGCTGCGAACCTGATCCGTTATGAAGGCAACGGCTTTGTTGCTACCGCCAACGGCGATGCTGCTTGCCTTGACAGCTTCGTTCAGCCCGAGATGCACGCCTTTGCCGGTCAATGCACCTTCATCCTTCGCCGCGGCAGCAAAGGCTCCTTCCTCGCCGACGGATTAGCAAAAGCGGAAATCAAGTTGTAGGATACTATTGCCGAAAAAGCAATTTATCCGAAACAATCGGAAAACTGAAATACTATTCCAAAATCACAAAGAGGGTGTGCTAATCGAATTGCACACCCTCTTTCTTTATTCAGCAGCCAAAGTTTGCCACGTTCGTGAAAAAACGTGCAGGATAATCGGGGTTAAGTCGGGGTTTTGTCGGGGTTTTTTCGGGGTATTGTCGGGCTCATCCTAGACTATAGTCATACCCAAAAGCCATTCACAAGCCTACATCACCCTTCTAATTTTGCTTCTATGCGTTTCGCATCAACAGGGGGACAATCTATCCCCCACTTTAAACCCACCGATTTCTTAGCCACAAGGGCACGATTATTTCGGCAGGTTAAAAAAATGGAATATGCAAATAAAAATCCACTTATTCCACCTTTTTTAATCATTTTTAATCCACTTATTCCGTTTTTTACACCCATATTTCTACCCACTTATTCTATTTTTGGCCCATTGTTGGCCATTTTTGACGCACCTCAATAAGAGAATAATGTATTTTCTGTATTTTTCTTTTTTGCTTATGTTTTCTTCTAATAAAGTATTTTTATTATTTTCGACTTTGTTTTCGATATTTTTGTTTTCCTGAATATTAAGAGCACCGCGATTAGCCACAGGCCTGAACATCCAAAGCAACCCTTCTCGTGCTTCTTCGTCGGTGTAGCCACGGCCGACTTGGTCAATGTAGATAGCGGGAGTGGCGAGACAGACGGATTCGGAGGCCATGGTGGCGGATTCGCCTACAAACAAAGCCGCGGCAGCTTGGACGTGATGCATCTGTTCGATAGGAATATGTATACGATAGGGTTCGAGAGCGGCAGGTAGTTCGGCTTCAGATGAGATAAAAAACACGCATGTGTGCTTGCAGTCGCTGGATGAGTGTTCGTTTCTGGTCCAGCGTAAATCCCCCGACGAGTTGTGTATCATGCCAAGCATCCCATTTGACGAACCGTACGATAGCGAAGCGTGTGTCAGGTTCGATGCCAAACAAGTCCCACACCGGTTTGGAAGTAAACCGCTTCGGATGGAGATATAACAGTTCGATGTTCCCGGGCCAACGCAGTTAAAAATCAAAGATCACTTTCAAAAATATTCTATGGTCACAATTTGTGACTTTAAAACTTTATCTCACTCCGGCTCTTCATCCAGCGTCGCCAACAGTTCCAAGCCTTTCGGCGTCAGTTTGTAGGCTTGTTCGGGTTTGGTGGGTGAGTTGGGGTACGCAAAAGCAATCAATCCCATGCCACATGCCGGTTTTAGGTAATGATCGATAAATGTTCGCCTACTCTTCTGCCGCAGTTGCAAGTCAGCCACCAGTTGTCGTCGCGGCAGCACAGCCTTCCCGATCACACGCACCAACATCTTCACACGCTCATCCACAGCACCATCTCCACGCAACCGTTTGTTCCTTGGTTCTTCAACAATCGCATTGGGTTCCTCCGCTGGCTCGTCGATTGCCTCAACATAAAAACTAAACGGCCGGACCCCATCGTTGCAACTGATCATCGCGCTCATCGGATTGCGCATCCACCCATTGTAGAAATTGCCCTTGCCATGCGCCAAAGCCACTACAAACTCCCGCATCGATGCCCAAGCAGCGGCACATAACCCTTCCGGACATTGCGCGTCGATCGACACCCACTCTTGCCCTTCGTGAACGGTACACGCATGTTCAATGGGGTTCTCGTATTGAGCCATCAAGTCTGGATATACCGTCTGACGAACGGCTGTGATCCGCACTTTCTTCAAGGGTTGATGAACACGTTTGCCTCTTGCCATAGTTCTAAATTCCTTTGCGACTGCAAAGGTACAAAAATTTTTCGACTTGTGCAAGTATTAGGCCATAAAAAGGTACAAGCTTGTGCATTTTGTTGCCTTAAAGGTACAAGCCATGGGGGTATTTTAGCTTGTTCCTTTAAGAAAATCATTCAGTTCTAAAAAAAACTAAAGGAACAAGTCAACTTTGATCATTGCAATTCTTCCTCAACTTAGGGAAGATTTCTTCATAGGGACAATTTGTCCCCACAGACCAACTTGCTGCCAACTTACTGCCGACTTGCTGCCTCCGCTTACTTGTTCACTGACTTGTTCTTTTAGTCGGTTTAACCACACACTTGCATACTGACTTGCGTACTAACGTACCATCACTTGTCCAGTGACTTGTACCGTGACTTGTCCAGTTGCTCTCCACAAATTCGGAAATTCCGAATTTTCTCTTTTACCAGATAATCGGGTAACGATAATTTATTGTCTTCTACTATCATTATTTTATTTTTCAAAGTATTACAATGCCTATCAGGTAAAAATCAGGTAAGGCACTTGTCGGATTTTCCGACACATGCACCTTCAAAAGGGCACAAATAGCGCAATTCTGCACTTTCTATGGTGCATCCGCAATTCGTCAGCAACTTGCTGACGATTTTAGGCCACTTTTTGAGCCACTTTTTAGGCCACTTCTGAAACTCCAAAATATTTACACTTTTAGAAATCCAGTCTATCTCACTCAAAATCAGCAATATACAAAATAGCACTGCACCAAAACGCGATTTTTGCAAGCCACTTTCTGCACCAAATCAAGATTTTTAGTGCCATTTTACTTTTTATTTTTGTGGTACTTTTTTTGTGGTTATCCACACATTTTCTACCATAACAATCCTAAACTTAGGTAGCGCGCTACCATTTTTTCGACAGAACAATACAACTATCTACTTCAAATTTTGTCGCAATTGCGACCATTTTCGTAGTAGGACTCCTTCTGCATGTACCCTAAAGTACTAATAACTGATTTAGATTCAATCCTAAAGGTACAAGCCAGGTGGAAGAATGGTGGGTAAGCTTGTACCCCGAGGGAGAAAACAAGATTTAAATATATACAAAAAGGTACAAGCCAAGTGGGAGGATGGTGAGATGGCTTGTACCTTTAAGAGATAGCCAAGAGAAGATAAATGTACTAAAGGAACAAGCCAGAGATGAGCAGTGTTGGCTTGTACCCTTAAGGACAGAAGCAAGATCAATAAATGCACTAAAGGAACAAGCCAATAAACATAGCATATACCTTTAAGGAATTAATAATACAAATAATAAACGCTAAAGGTACAAGCCATGGGTGAGAAACATTAGCTTGTTCCTTTAAGAAGGAAATGAGAAGGAATAATATAAAAAGGTACAAGTCAGGTGGGATGAGTATTGGCTTGTACCCATAAGGGATAAATTATAAATGAACTATCCACTAAAGGAACATGCCTACTCTATTATGGTGTGTAGAGGAACAAGCTGAGTGGTGGCTTGTTCCTTTAGGAAAATAAAACAAACGATATAATCACTAAAAGGTACAAGCCTACCCTACACAAGTGGATGAAGATATAGTTTGTACCTTTAAGAAATTAATAAATTAACACTAAAGGAACAAGCCTACTCTATCAAGGGCGAGAGGAACATGGCTTGTATCTTTAGGGGAATAACTGAATACAAATTAATGCTTAAAGGTACAAGCCAAGAGTACAACTGGTAGGAGGAAGCTTGTACCTTTAAGGAATTAATACTATAAATAAAAAACACTAAAGGAACAAGCCAAGACTACAACAGGTGGGTATAGCATGTTCCTTTAAGAGAATTTATTAAAACAATAATATATTAAAAGGAACAACCTGGGTGACAGACATAGCTTGTTCCTTTAAGGATATAAAATCGATGATTATAAAATAAAAGGTACAAGCTAAACTTGTACCATTAACTATAAACCACTCTACTTAAACTTGGACCAGAAATCAGGGGTGGCGTTTTTAACTTCTGTAGCAGAATTGGGGTAATTCTCTATAAACCAAGTTAAAAACTTGGCGCAATCGATCTTTTCGGACAACATCTTTTGACGAGATCAGAACTCCGTCTGACGGAAATCCTGTGCTATAGAGGTTTCTTGACCGGAGCGGTTGGTGTTGATATCGCCCCACGAAAGGCCTTCGTAATGACCTTCATAATCCACCTCTTTCCATTGGCGAACGAGATCGACGATGGTTTTATTAGGATATTTTTTAAGGACGTCAATGAACTCCGCCTCTTTGTTCGTCACCACCAGCACGTCGCTCTCACGGCACACAGCCTCCAGGTCGTCCGTTACAAAATGCTGCAAGTGCGGTATCTTCGCCATGATAAAATCCTTGTTCGTTCCGGTTAACTCGCTCACTTTCACGTTCTTATCGTAAATCCGGATCTCGAATCCCTTTCCCAGCAGACTCTCCACCACATCCACAATCGGCGAGCAACGCAGGTCGTCCGTTCCCGACTTAAACGACAAGCCGAGAATCCCGACGCGACGCTGTCCTTGCGCCATGATCAGCTGCACCGCACGACGTTTCTGCAACTCGTTCGACTCCCCAATCGCCTCAATCACAGGCACTTCCACGTAATGGTCATGCGCCAGCGTCTTCAGCGCCTTCATATCCTTCGGCAGACACGAACCACCATACGCAAACCCCGGCTTGAAGTAATACGGACTGATATTGAGTTGCTTGTCTTTGCAGAAAATCTCCATCACTTTGTGGCTGTCGATGTTCAGTTCTTTGCAGATGTTCCCCACCTCGTTGCCGAACACAATCTTCAGCGCGTGATAGGTGTTATTGACGTATTTCATCATCTCAGCCACGCGTATGTTGGTGCAGATAAACTCCGCCTCGATGCCCTTGTATATCTCCCGAAACACAGCCTCTGCTTCCGGCATGTCGGTGCCCACCAGCGTCAACGGCGGATTAAAATAATCCTTGACGGACGTCCCTTCGCGTAGGAACTCCGGATTGCTGACGATGGTAAAGTCCTTCCCTCGAACTAACCCACTCGCCTGAGCAATGATCTCCCCCACTTTCTCATTCGTCCCCGGCAGCACCGTCGATCTTATCGCCACAATATGCCGCAAGCTGGATTTACATTCACCATTAACCATTAACCATTCACCACTACCTTGGGGTTTATCGCTCAGCGCAGCACCAATCTGCTCCGCAACCTTATAAATGTAATTGAGGTTCAGATGCCCCTCCTTCGAACTCGGTGTCCCCACCACGATAAACGACACATCTGTCCCATGCACCGCTTCCCTTACATCCATCGTCGCGCTCATCAACCCTTTCTCATGCGCCTCCGCACACAGCTCCGCAATCCCTTCTTCGATGATTGTCGGCTTGCCTTCATTGATCAGCCTTACTTTGTTTTCATTCACATCAACACCGACTACCCGATGTCCCAATTTCGCCAGACACGCAGCTCCCACGCATCCGACATACCCTAATCCAAAAATTGATATATTCATTTTATTATCATTATCAAATCAATTGATTATCATTCATAAACTCATAATTACACCTATCACCACTTTTCCAATATACTCTTTATTTCCTCTTGCAATTCCGTTAACTCTATAGCCTCACTATTCAAATCATAATCTTCCGGCATCTTTTGCAACAGCAAACCCTTTAATGCACTTTTATTTGTACGCTTCCATCCATTATGAGACTTGATTACATCTACCGCATCTTCCACATCTCTATTACCATTCAACCGACTTATAAGCGATTGTGTTACAATATCCTCTGTTGAACGTGCTCCTCTCAATAACACAAGCTTCAACATCGCATTATTATCTTTGAATTGATCCGCTGTTTCAATCGTGTACTGACCAACTATTCTCGGCAGGAGCACTTCCGGCAGACTATTTAATTCTTCATAATTGTGAAGATCAAGAACAGACATGAACATGGTGCATATCTCATCGTCTTGCGTCAGCTCAACAAGCAAATTCAAAGCCTTTTGTTCACCACGATTAGTATACAACAATTGCAACTTATTCTTCAGCAAATTAGCATCAGCCCTCATGCCTTTGGTATTCTTTTTAAACGCATGCGGAATCAACGCATACCATGCATCATCTATCTCTGTTAGTTCAAGAATATTATTACGGAATGGTACTAAATCCATACCATTTTCCAGCATCCCCCTCAACTGCTGCTTGACATATATCTCACAATGCTTTTGTACCTTCAGTAACATTGGATTGATAGTCAATTTCCTCTCAGAAATACGATACATCTCTAAACAAAATTCGGCTAGAATTTGGGCATTGCTTTCATTTGCCTCATCCATAATAGACTTGTTATTCCCCGTTCTTGTGATACGACTATCAAAAACCAATTTAAAATAGTTCCCTGATTCTTTCACATCTCCACATTCTGGCATGGACTTTAGTATCGGCAACATATAAGTGAGATGATTTGCGAATTGATCAACAGTCTTTCCATTTCTATCTCCTATTAACTGCATGACCTTTGCGAATAAGTTCTCAAATACGCTTTGGGGAAGACTTATTAGATTCTCAAAACACCAAATGAGCAACTTTTGACATCGCTCATCCTTTTCAGACTTTAGATCCTTTATAATTTGTTCAACATAAGTCCCCGTCAACAGATATTGCCTTTGTTCATCAGTAAACGCAAATTTAGTAACGTCCCCTGTCTCATACATGTATTTCTCAGCAAACTCTCTTAAACTACCACAATCTTCTTTCCTCGTAAAGGTCTCAAATACACTACGAACATAGTCTTGATATGGTGTATACTGCTTATTCTCTGCGTCCTGAACAAAACTAAACAATTTTTCTTTTAATGTAGGATATCCTGCATCATCCAGACTCTTTGCGTATTTACAAATAGCAGAAGTTGCAGTTACCGTACGTGGTACAAAGTCATACACATAATCCAGTGCATTGTCCATCATGTGAAGCCAATACTCCGACAATGGATGTTCAATATTAATTTTCGCCACGCACTCTGCCCAAGACACCATGGCATCATCGGCATCATGCATTTCCTCTAGGTGAATCAATCGTTGTATTTCTATAAAAATGTCCGCCTCTTTTTCCGGATATTGCTGCAATTGTTTAATAATCGTGGACGAATCAAAAGAATTCAAAGCTTGCCTTAATTCATCAGACAGATGCGTCAATGCCATATCTGTGTTAGTAAGTATTTGCCTCAGGTCTTCCGTCTTTGCACTTTGAAGTGTATTTTTTGCCATTCGCATGAAAGCGTAGAGGTTATCGTTCTCTTTTAAGTCTGCTGGCATTGAACTACTCTTAGTCTTCTCATAACATGAGTCTTCAAATAGAATGGTGTCATTACTCAAAATGGCTTCTGCCATTGATGGGTAATGATCACGAAGTATCATGCATGCAGCTATCAATGTCTCATGCTCTTTTGCATAATTATCCTTATACAACGACTGTTCTACCGTTAGATTATTTAGCGTTTGCAATATTCGTCTTGGATTTTTGGTATATTCCTTCGCTATCAGCGACAAGGTATTTGGTTGGAAGTGCAACTGTTGGTCGCGATTTAACTCAGTAATATAATGCATTAGTTCATAGCCTCGATGTTCTTTCATCTTAATAACCACATTGAAGAACTTACGAAGGAACTCATCCGCATCTGTATTATCAACGTTTTTCGCAAACAAATGCTTCTTCAGCGCTTCATAATCTACCGGAATAACAAACACCACATCATATTTCTCTGCCCCCAAGAATGTTTTGATATCAGTCAACATCGAATACACAACCCCACTCTCGCACCGATCTAAGTTATCTATCACGATAACCAACTTGTCCAAATCTTTCGTCTTCTGCGTATCAAAATTGATAAAATCTTTAATGTTGTAATATCTTCGGCTATACCATCCCTTCTTCTTTAGCACTCGTTCCATCATCTGCCTGAAGCAATCTTCAAATTGTTCCGAAGCAAATAGTATATTCTTATTTTGCGTTACCTTTAATTCATAATATACACCACCAAGCATAGACAATACCAATGCACATAACGACACTATAGCCATTGCTGGAATTGGTGTAGCAAAACAATTAGCTTTCCATAATCCATATGTTACTGCAAAGCCAACAATAAGAACTATTATGGCAAAAATTACACCTCTCCTCTTTAATGTAACTTTGGGTTCTATCTCTTCCGTTGTCGCTTCATAAAAACGCTCCATCTCAGGAGTGGGTTTCAGCCCAAGTTCACTTTGCAGATGCAGCAAGAACATTCTCCGAAACGAATCTCCCGAATACTTCCATGCATCATACACGACCATCTTGATACGGTTATTCTCATCCGTCTCCAATTTTTCTTTAGCAGTGCGAATTATCGTCGACTTTCCGCTACCCCACGTGCCATACAACCCGATAGTGTATGCTTGTTCAGCCGGAACATTTTTTATCGTATCCGCTAACTGATCAGCATAGCATATCGTACCCAGCAAATCCCCCTTCTCGACAAGGTTCCTCTCCGTATCTACAACAAATGGTCTTAACATAGATTCTTCTATTTATCTAACATCATTTTTGCTATAATTGTGTATTTTGCTTAGCTTGCTCCACGATATTATGCAGGTCTTCTTTATCTTTATACTTCGCACATAGATTTTCACGTTTTGTCTTCAACCGTTCCATTAAGAAGTTATTTCTCGTCTCAAATTCATCAAAAATAGTGCTCCACGTCCTAACATATATCTCATATTCCGTATTCTCTGTAATCTTCATCACCAAATCTTTCTTTCCCCATGACTGATTTGTCTTATATTCAGTCTGTATTGCCCCCGTGTTATCTAACTGATTTCCGACCAAGATAAATGTCCATTGTGCTTTTGTTGAATTAAATTGCGACTCTTTTAGGATTACCCGCATATACCGTTTTATTTGCCTTAACTCCTTATCGCCCAACTTGACACTCGGTCTTTTTAATTCAATGATGATATTTTCAATACTCTGACTATTTCGCGTTTGACGAGTTGCAAAGATATCCATCTCTTTATTTTTATCCGGATGGGTCAACTTCTCGACTTTCACATCACTCTTCTTTCCCTTCTTATTCTCTTGCAACTTCTTTAAATATAATTCCAAGGCTTGCTGGAAATCTGGTTCGGCTTCTGTGATTATATTATATTGCTCTCCAAACAGCCAAAATGCCGAAGACAGAATCTTCTGCACGTCATCTACCTCGTAGGCATTTATGCTCTTATCAAATACAATTGCCTTCAATGCAGATACAATCCTTAATCTATCTTCTAACATAGCTATCGTGTTAGTTATGTTTGATAGTTCTGTTCTTTGCAAAATATCTGCCAAACGATGCCGCTCCTCGTCAGACATTTTTACAACACTTTCTAATATAATCAATATATCCTCGCGCTTATCTGTCTGAAGGAGCAACTTTATACAGCCAACAAGGGCCTTTGCAGATTCATTTTTAAGGTTTGTGAAGACTTTTGGTTGCACTGAATAAATACCTTTGACTGTCTGTTTTAGGTCTTCATATAAGGGAAATTCGTAATCGTTCTGAGGCTTACATACAGTTCCATTATTCTCATACTTGCTCCACAACTCCTCTCCGGCAACTTCATTTATGAACTCTTTTTGTTTTGCTTCAATAAACTTCTTGAGCCATTCTTCGAGTTGTTTAAATACATAATCCTTTTCCGATTTATCACCTCTAAATTCAAATTCTTCAATTGCTAACTGAATAGCATCATCTGTTTCCGAATTGCTTTGATTCTTATTCTTGATTGTGGGGACAAATGCATCAAAGTATGAAGATTGTACATATACACTATGATGGAATTGCGTATCCTTTCTATTAAACGTGGTCGTTTTTTCACTACGCTCCATCTGATTACTATCCAAAAAATAAGATTTGTAATTCTCTTTGGTCTTTTTCTTCCATCTGATAAATGTCACATCAAATCGATACGTATGGCTATCGTCTTTCTCGCGGATTTCTGTGTTAGCATTATCAGAATCGGCAATAATACTTTGATAATCTAAAGGTACACCGTTTATTATAATTTGCTTACCACATGATTCATTCAGTTTTAGGAATACAGCATATTCCTTTTTAAGATAGTCGATGAAGTCTTCGGATTCAAGAAACTCACGCGTTAGTTTTATATTAGTAAACGTCACAATCGTTCCGGTTCCTTCCGAATGCACTATCTTATTCTCACCATCGTCTCCATGATCATCAAAGTGCGTCATATCGTCGGAATCTATTGAGATATGGTGCTTCAGTAATTGATCTCCATCTTGGTACACAGACACCCAGTCTGCCTTGGTCGCAAAACAATGAAAAGAGTAGCGTCCCTTACCTTTTTTACCTTTCACTTGTGAACTCCACTGAAATGATTTGGATTTATTGGAATCCTGGTATTTGCCAAAAGTGACATCCAATGTATCTCTCCTAATACCTTCACCATCATCTTTAATAACAAATTCCGACACATATCCCAACTCGTTACACTTATATTCCAATTCGATAGTTGAGGCATTTGCATCAAAGCCATTCCATATATACTCACATATAGCCTTTTTTGAATCAGCTGTTACACCACTTCTGATTCCGTTATCCGTAATTGAAACTTGTTGTTTTGGCATACTAAAAAGTTACTATATAGTTTTCAAATTATGACTATCTTCCGCATCAGCATTATAGGTTCCATCATAGCGCTTTTCGCCTAAATGTATCCCTCTTTCATTAAAGAACTCAAACATACCATGTCCAAAATCCAATGACACATACTGCTTCCGGCCGCCCCTTCCTATCACGGAGTATATTCTACGATGAGCAACATGAAATGCCTTACGCTCTGCCTCTGATAACGCAGCCTCATGAACATATCCGTTCATCTCTAATATCTTCCCTCCGATTTCGCATGAGTACGCTCTTTTATTATCCTTACGCGCCATTACCAAATCATGAAACGCAGTAGTAATAGCAGACGAATTGGTCGCTCCTATGCTCAATGAATTCTTTATATCATTAATGTCGGTAGCATACAAATCTGGGTTATGTGATTCTTCCTGTTGACTGACATAAAACTTTTTCTGTTTTATCAACTCAGCTTTCATTATTTCAACCGCGTATTCCACAAAAGGCAACACTTCGTTGCTCTCTCCATCTTCCCATGGTATCTGATCCTGATGAGTTCTATACCACTGCGCATGCCATTCTCTACATGTTTTCAAACAGGATACACAGGTCGATGCATCCCCCTCTTCTCTAAATTTGGCGTATGCTTTGGGTTCCGGCAACTCTGCGTAATTGCAATCTTCGTGGATGACAGGATCCTTCCACATAGCATGATATAAAAGCCAATATGTAGAATTTGTGATGCCGGCACACGAAGGCGTGCTGCACAATTCAGGCCATGACATTTCGAATAGCCTGTTCAACCCAATCCCGAAGGAGAATGGCTTGGCATATAGCAAATCCGATGAGGCATAAAACTCATCCGACACTGCTCCTTTCATCATAAAGAAATCAGCCACAACCTCATCCCTTTTCTCTACCGGAATGTTCGCCAATTCGAAATCGTCATCATATAGATATAGACTACCCATTATGCCTTGCGTGCTCTTGTTGTATTAATAATCTCCATCATATCCTGACGCACTTGGTCAAAGAAATCCACCGGTGAATCTGACAAGTTACCATCCTCATCGATTGTAATCGGCAAAATGCTTATCTCAGTCGCGCTGTTAGCCTTCGGCTCCATAAAGTATATCATTACATCTTCCGGCTTCAAGCACTCACGGCAAACCATTGCTCGACGCACACCATCTATAATATGTTCACTATGCGTCTCCAACACCACGCGCACTCCGACAGCTGCTATTACACCCAAGAAATATCCCAAATTTGATTGCGCTTTGGCATGCAAATGCACTTCCGGATTCTCGACAACCAGCCATCCTCCTTTTTGTATCAATAAAGCATCCACTAATATTGGCAATGCATATGTAATACCAAATCCTATATTAGGCGCGCTAATATCCGCATTCCCGGACACGCGGCTGCGCATAACAACTTTGCATTTCTTATCGCTCAAATCAATAACTTGTACGCTGACACCGGGGAAAATATAACTAACCCAAGAATCAAGCAATACCGAGAATTTGTCTTTCTTATTATCAATATTTAAACTTCTTTCCTCGTCAGCATTAGCCATGTAATTCTTCTCGATAATACCAGCTGTATACTCTCCGCGCATACCGCAATCTAAATCTGTTTTGGCTACAGAAATCCGTTCAGATTCATCTCGCGGTCCAATACGTTCGGCTGATAGATAGAAAAAATCATTGGGATATAACTGTTTTAGCGAGGATTTATATCCTACAAGATTAAATGTAGCCATATTCAGATGTTTATCATCATCTCGAATAGTCGCTTTGGCATTATCTATTTCAAGACTAAATGAATCCGGATTCTTTTCCCTCCTAGACACATTAACAGCATCAGAGACACTGCCTAATACAAAACCACCATCATAGTCGTTAATAACTAACGTATTGTTTTTCTCAGATAATTCAAATGCCATCTGCCGCAACATCAGCAAAGACTGGATCACACTACTCTTTCCGGATGCATTTGCTCCCGTGAAGATAGTCATATTCCGCAATTCAAACTCCGCATCGCGGAAACATTTGAAGCCGTGAATTTTTAATTTTACATTATCCATTGTTGTCAATCTATTTCAAATTAAGATCTAAGAAATCCTTCATTTTTGCGTACACTACAAGCATATTAGCCTTGGAGTTTGTACTCCATGTAATAGCATTGAACAGATCCATATCATTCGAAATCAAACCTGCCATTGCATCCGTTAACCATGTTCCTACATCTATCTTTAGTTTATATTCCTCACGGTATTTCGCCAACAAAACACTGATTACCACCAACAGCAATTTATTGATCTGGAATCTGCGACTTGAATCACGAGGATCTCCCAGACTAAACACCTTACGGAAAGCAAACTGATGAAACAACGAGTGGGCATCCAACATAGCTCGATTGAACAATGCCACGTACTCTTCTAATTGCTCGGGTTTACGTCTATTTAAATCCCCGACGAACTCATTCAGCGTCGCATCCATATTGCCCATGTACTTTCCTACCGGATTTTTCTCAGAGTATTGGTCATAGAAATATATAAATCGCAATGCCACCTCTTGATCTTCCATCCGCAACGAACGCACGCTACCATCAGTAGCCTTTTTAAACTCATCCGAAGTCATACGTGCTAGCACATTTTGTACAAACGGACGTGATAAACAGTTACGAATCTCCTGGTTATTCAGCGGTTTACCTCCTGTGTTCAGTCGTCTGAACAAATCATACTTCAAACGTTGCGGCGAATGATAATCAATAATATAGCATTGCAATTGTGTTTGTTTAAATCGACGCAGCAGAAGCGGACTCACTAATTGGTCTTTTACTAAATCGTCATATCGATGACCATTACATTGGGTCATATACTCCATGTTCGTCAAAATCAAATCATTGTTAAGGAATTTTTGCACAGACGTAATCCGCTGCAACCCATCCACAACAGTCAAGCGACCATCATCATATTGACTCAAATATAGAGATGGCAATGGCAAGCCCATAAAGATAGACTCTATCAATTTACTCTGACGCGTTCTATCCCATATAAAATGACGCTGAAAATGCGGCGATATTTCTATATCACCTTCCTTAATGAAGTTTAATATATCCATTAAAGAGAAATGTTTATTTAAGATGAAGATTTCATCCGGATTATATACCCTGTAATCATCGATTACCTCTTGAGAAATAGTATCACCTGTTTCCTCAAAACCGCTATCCTCGCTCTCCAACCATTCTTGTTGTGTCCCCAATAAGCGTGCATTGATAGTATCTTCCGGCTCCTCGAAAATAGAAGTGTCGGCTATCTGAAAGATACCATCTTTGAACTCCAATGGTATCTCTATCGACTCTCCATCATTAGCCGATTTCAGGAAATACGTATTATTCCGTTGTACTACAACAAAACTTGTTTCTTCCGAGCGTCCTTTTAGGGTAAAGTTTACCATACCTTTTATAAAATTTACAAATTTGGGCGCAAAGATACAAAAAAAAAATGACATATACAAATGTATATGCCAAATTTTGCAAAATATTTTACTTTTGTAATCAATATCGCACTTATCCACCCATCTTCGCCTCTATTACAAGACGTTTTAGCCTTGCTAATTCGCACATATACGGGTTCACTTGCATGTAGTCGCCTCCATTCTCATTAGCGTTCATAATCAAGCATGTCGTACAATACTTCCGATCCCGGCAAACACTACATTCCTCAAAATCCCGATACTTTAGGTCTCTCAAATGCTTTGTCAATGGCGAATCTTCCCAAATCTGCCTTAATGTCATCGCATTGAGATTACCCAAAACCATTCTCTGCCACCCCTCGCATGGATACACATCTCCCGTATTCGAAATGCATAACGACGATTTACACACCGTACATATCGGCTCGTCATCGCCTACTTTCTTCTGATTTACAACCTGCATTGCCTCATTATATACATTCGCATTCGTATAGTCAGCATACAGAATACCTTCAATATCAGCCTTCGTTATTCTACAACCGAGATTTATTCCGGATAAGTCATAACATCCGAATAATGTGTAATCCGAACTCGCCTCTATATTCAGCGATTTTGCAAATTCTAACACCACCCGATAACAAGGGAGATTCTGCTTCATAATCGGACAATTAATCTGCATCGGAACGTTCCGTTTATGTAATTCTCGGATGGCACTTATTGTCTTTTGAAAACTCCCCTTATGTTGTGTAATCGAATCATGTACGTCCGCGTCCATAGCATATACTGATGTCTGAACGCAAATCAATGGATTTGAAGCGATTACTTCCAACAATTCATCGGACAAGCAGGTCAAATTAGATAGTATATTTACGGATAAATTAGCCTCGCCACATTTGGTTAGAAATGATTTCAAATGTGGATTAAGCATCGGTTCACCACCACTCAATGTGATATTGATAATTTTCATATCAACGCACTGAGCAAGCACCTTATCGAACATATCTTCATCCATCATGCCGCGTTTGCATTCAACAGGAATATAGCAATGCACGCAGTTCTCATTGCATCGACTGGAGATATCCACATGAACACGGGTTAGGCTATACTCTCCCTCAAACACCACGTTATACTCAACCGGAGTATTGATCTCCGCATCAAGAATACAAGGCTCGTAATTGTCATACGAAAAGTAATTTGATGACTTACTGGCATCTAAATCCTCTACACTCTCAACAAATCCCTTTTTCGCTAACTCTGCATAAAAAGCAATAGCATCCTCAAACAGTACCTCATAGCTGACACCTGTGAAAATTGTTGTCAACTTTTTTGCAATCTCATCTACACTTATATACTCATCCTCCAACTGAGAATAGAAAATACTTCCTTCATGAGAAATCAATAGATCTCCCACTTTCAAGCAACTCTTTGCAGCAGTATCGTAGCCAAAATTGCGATTATCTGTCAGATATCCCTTCGTTGGATAGGCTCGATAAATAATATATGGTAGTTTCCGTACAAACATAATAGATTCAAAACAAATGCGATAGCTTTTATCGCTACCGCATTCCACGCGATAACATCAATGCGTTCCGGATGGTTTACTACTGCATGAAGGCCTTCCACACGGACCTTTTCTGCAATCAGCCATCTGCATGGTGCTCTGCGCAACAATCGTAGGTCTATTGTATTCCATAACCGATAGTTTTTATGGTCGCTCTGTTCCTTCCCACCACGCTGAGCAACCGTTGAGTACGCAGTGGAATTTTATTATTCCTTCACTCTTTAACTCCTTCAACTAGCGCTAACATGTATTGGTTAATATCGATAAACTCCCCATCGATATGTTTACGGAGCGCATCCTGTTTCTTAGCGCACTCTGCCGGATTGGTGGGCAACGTTGTAATCCACTCCTCAAACGGCATCGTCCGCTGATTCTGCAAACTCGCCACCTTGCTCGCCGCTGCATTCGCCGGCATCGAGTACCGTATCCCCAGATAGTACGACGGTACGCCTAACAGCGCCGCTTCCCGCGCCATCGAATCACCCGACGACACCAACCCCGCCGCATAGTATATCAGGCTGTGTATATCCTCTATCGGCTCCTGCAGCAGTATCCAATCAGCCGGATATTCGTCTCGACGCTTCTTCTCCTCCAGCGAAAAGAGCACCCGCATGTCTGTGGGTATCATATCCTTTATTCCTAGGATAGCCCCGCTTGCTTGTCCGGCATAGTTGATCGTCCCGACACTCACCTCGCGTAAGAACATGTATTCTTTCGCCTTCAACCCGTATTTCTCCAGCACCTCCACCTTCGGCACAAACGTCCTCGGATTCAAGTACGCCCATTCTTTCAGACAAGCCACAAGCTTGTCTCTCTTATCCAACTCCTGCCCTTCCGGCATCTCGTAAACGATACTATGGTTCTGCGTCGCATACCGACACATCAGGTGATAATCGGCTGCCTGCGGATCATCCTCAAACTCGTATGCCGGAAAGCGGAATATCCGTCCCATCATCCCCACGTGCGAACCGTTCGAGAATGCCACATCTATCTTCTTCCCGATGCACCAGAAGAACAGCCACACGATACGAATCAAGTTCGCCTCTAAGATAGCCGAAATCTTCGTCATCCGGTGCCTACCGATGATACTTATGTCCACGTTCTTGTACTCCGCCAACTCCTTGCGTACGATAGCTGGAAGCTTCCCTCTCCCTAAAGCGGTGACGTACACATGGTATCCTTTCTCCACTAACAACCCGATAAACGGCTTGTAAAAATTAAACTGCGGTATATGCAGTATGTCAATCCATATATTCTTCATATTCTTGTATAAGTCGGTATCATTAATAATTGTTTCGTTAATTCTTCTGCCTTTGGGCAAGATCCTTCAATATATCCAAATTGCTTTGCCCAAATGATTGCATTCTTAAAATGCGTCTCTGTTTCCACACCCCTTTTTGCAAACTCCTTCTTCAATCCCTCAGGATCATCGCATCTCACTATCGCCATAAACGCATTGTCACCATAGAACGCTCCAGCAATCTTCTCGGCATTGCGCTTTTGTGCAGCTATAGCCTCATCAGCCTTCGGCAGCCACGCTTGATACAATCTCCGCACTCCCTTAGCCATCTTCCGCATCGTCACTGTCTCATTTACATCGGGATTGGCAGACTTCTTCATCTTCATCGTCAGCCAATAGAAACATGGCGAATACGCGATAGCTTTCACGAGCATGGAAACAAACAGTTTCACCTCTCCCACAAATCCGTAACTCGGCAGCGCCTTATATAAATCATCAATCTTAAATCTAAAATCATCAATCGCGCAGAGAATTCCTCCTTCTCCTAATGCCGGAAACTTCCCTTGATTAATGCTATACACCGTAAAATCTCCTTCTGCCGGAAGACCATATCCGTGGGCATTATCAACGATGATGATTGCTTTCGGCAGACGCTTGCGGATGGCTGCTATATCATTACGGATTCCGAAGAGATTGGTGACAACTATTGCATCTAAGTCAGAAGGAATCGTAGCCACATCAATCTTTAAATCCTTCTTTACATCCATGAAGAATGGCACGCACCCCGCATTTACCGCTGCATTCGCTACCGTATGGCAGTTGTATGCCACCACTCCCACTCTACCTCCCTTCGGCAGTGCAGCGCGTAATGCCATGACGATTCCCGTCCGTGCATGGTTGAGCATATACTCACCTTTCTGAGGTTCGTATTGAGTGCCAAACCAGAACTGAATCTGTCTGCGCAATGGAAATTGTATGTCCAGCCTTGGTCTCATTTCAGTTTCTTTAGGATCTTAACGCCTAACACTCCTATATTATATAATAGTGGTTTAGTTACGCACAAAAACCTCCCATGTTCAACCTCTTTGCCACCAAACTTCGCTTTGAAGTCACGTACACCGTAGGCTTCGTCGGGTTTACCTGCTCCCATCATGTCAAAACGTGGACAGTTGTGTTCTGCGGCATATTTGATTCCCGCATACGTCGCTAAAGAGGACGGGAAGATCGATTTCCATTCTCCGTCGCGACCGCACACAAACCACTCATAGACACACTTCCCTTCCTGCTCTACACATACGGTTCCACCAATAATCTCATTGTTCAGAGCAACAAGTATGAATCGTCCATCCTTGTGCTGCCATAACTTCTCAAAGAACAAGAATGGGAATAACGGAGTCTTGACGCGCGTCTTATATAAATGCTCCAGTATCGCATAGTACTCTCGCACTTGCTCCAATGTCGGCTTTTCTATAATCGTCGCCCCGTCTCGCAAAGAAGTCCGTATATCGCGCTTCCTACTCTTTCCTAAGTTCGCCTCCACTACTTCCACGCTACTTGTATCCACATGGAAATTCAAATGCGCTTTATACTCATACCCAGCCTTAGCAAACGCATCCTTATATCGGCTATAGTCGTTAAAGTTCCTGCATTCGATGTATATCGGCGCATTTACCAATTTCCAATTACCAATTACCAATTGCTGACGAACTGCTTGCATGAGTGCGCAAGCCTCTTCCTCTGTACAGTCGTCAGCGAGTACCGGTCCTCCCACGATAATAGCCCTTCTCGTCAACCATTGCTTTACCGCATTCTTCTCCACCGTCACGTACCCCACGCATACCCCTCGCAACTCTCCATCATTCTCTATCGTATACACAAACGGCTTAAACAATTCTGGCATCCCTGCGAAAAACTCAAACGCCTCCGGACTTTGGAACCACGTGCCTGTCGTAGAAGAAGCCACAAGCCCACTCCACTCCGCTCGATCAATATCCTTATATTCTAATATTCTCATCCTCGCTCCTCTTTATTTCAACTTTGGTATAGACGAATCCTTTGTTCGCGAATACGCATTTGCCAATGCCTCTCCTACTGGTGTCAATATGGGCGCACTATCTAACGAGTCCCACCATTGCCGAACCATCTTCAAATAGGGATATTTATCCCACTCTTGCATAAATGCTACTTGCATCTTTGGTAGGCTTGCCTCACTTTTGCGCAACTCGTCCGCTACTATCTGTAACACCTCTCGCTGTTGATCTGTGAAATCAATCTTCATTAACATGCCGCCAATATTGCGCATATAACTTAGATCTTTTACATCTTGTGTAGATGCAAATTTCACATAGTTTGGTTTTAATGGATGTGGCACCAAAATGGCATCGACAGGCAGACCTACCGACTGCAAATCATTTTGAATTCGGACATAAGCATCGCATCCTTTTTCTACTCCTGCCACTAATTGTTCCGCGAATTTCCCGGAGAAAAAGTCTTGAGATTTTCTCATCCCTAAATTATTTATCCGTACCGCCATCAGGATATTCAAATCTTCTACCCATCTTCCTTCCTCAGGTAATTTCTGTTCACCGATTATTTTTGCAAACACTTGGTTATATACTTGTAATGCTTGCGTCAAATTATCTGCTGTCGGTTTTAGTCTTACGGCTACGTAGGATGTGGCTAATCCAAGCAATGCTTCATCCGATACTTGACCTACTATTTCCAACGCCTTTGTCACCCCTAATTGCCGGCTCTTATCATCCTTTGTTTTTGCGCGTTCCACTAACAGCTCCGATAACAAATCATAATCTGATTCGCTATCTGTACATGCCGCTGATTTCTGAGCCTTGCGTAGTGCCAACTGAAATGACGGATCGGCAAAGGCACTCAACTGCTCATCATACGATGCCATCTTGGGCAATAACTTATCTGCTAATTGACCAACTCTTTCTTTGGCAATATTAACTGCCTCTTCTGTCATTTCTCCTGCCAAGATGGCAAACTCTTCACGGCAGATTTCACGTGCACGTTCATCCGTGACACCTAGCACGTTCATCGTGCCGACAATTACCTGCGTCGAGTTTTCTCCGGCTGTCTGTATTTGCTTACTTAGATCCATAATTATTCACTTGACCTACTTGTTCTTGCTTAGCATTATCTCCGGCTTTCTGCTTCTGCTTAATTTTATTAGTGGTATTCGTTACCCCTATGTAATAACCGGCACCTCCTCCAATCGCCAAACCAATTAGCACTGATATCAATTCAGACCCTATTCCATCAAATATCCATTCCCACATAGCTATATCATTAATATTTATATAACCTTTTTGTATATTTCCACTAATCTCTCTGCTACTTGCACATTATCCAACCGCATATCTTTGATATGCTGATGCCCTTTGGTTTTGCCAAAAGCAATTGCTTTCTTCAATAGTTCCGCTAATTCTTCCGGCTCACGCGTCTTAGCTATATAGCATCCATCCAATCCTTCCACTTGTTCTGCCACATCGCCTACATCCACACTCACAATCGGACAACCGCATGCCATCACCTCTTTCGTAAACTGCGGACTTCCCTCTGACTTACTCGTTACAATCGCCGCGTCCACTGCATTCATCAGACTCACCATTTCCTCTTTGGTATAACCACCAGTCAACGGTAATAGTTCGGCATTATCGACCAAAGCAACCGCTGCTTTTGCGAGATCCGGATCCTTATCCATCCGCGTAAACTTGCTGGAGAACAGCACATATTTCTTATCGGCATCCAACTTCATCGCTTTGCGTGCTTTCATCTTGTCTTGCTCTACAAACAAATCCGACAAGATTCCATACCGCACTATCTCTGTTTTCTCCGGTTTCGCATATCGTTGTACTTTAGCAATCTGCCGCTTACTCATAAACAGGTTGTACTTGCTCAACCGCATAGCCATTATTGAAATCGGACGAATCCGCTTATCATTGATATCGCTTCCCGGATACGTTACCACTACCGGCACTCTCCTCGTTGCCAAATTAGCTATCAACCCACATATACCATAGTGCGCATGCATGATATCCGGCTGTACCTCTCGAATAGCCTTACGCAAATTCCGATACAACTCCACATAGCCACCAATGCCACCTTTCTTGGCAGTCACATACTGCACATCATGCCCCAACGATCTAAGTGCATCCACCTGCTCCATAATAAATGCCGCCGCATGATCTCCATGCCACCTGCATACTACTAAAATTTTCATTTTATCAATGTTTTAATGATGCGAATGATGCGAATGATGCGTTCTATATTTTTCATCATTTCATCATTTTATCAATCCATCATTCAAAGGTGCGCAATCATTTCACTTAAGCCTTCTTTGAGCGACACTTTCGGACTCCACCCCATTGCCTTCAACCGCGAGATATCGGCAATCGTATCCAGCACCTCATTGGGTCTTGTTTCACCTGTTGCCACATACTCCACCGGCTTGCCCCATAACTCGCGCAACAGATCCGCGACTTCACGCACCGAATGACTCTCTCCGGAGCCCAGGTTATACACCGCATAGGTCTCCCTCCATTCCGCAAACGCCATGAACTCCACTGCCGATGCGATATCATCGATATGAATATAATCGCGCTTCGGCCTATCATCCCGCACTTGTATCTTTCCCGTAGGCAACTGATGCACCATCATCGGCAGCAGGAACTGCTCGTTCTGTCCCGTTCCGTATATATTAAACGGCCTGAACACAGCCACCGGTACTTTCAAATCCTGCGCATAACTCTTACACATCTGCTCGCACATGATCTTCGTTGCCGAATACGGATTGAACTCCTGAATCGGGTGTTTCTCATCTATCGGCAAGTACTCCGGATGACCATACACATACGAACTGAAATACAGCACACGTGCCCCATTCAGCCGAGCCAATTCCAATATATTCAGCGTACTATTGATGTTCACATCAAAGAACGAACGAGGATGCTCATACGAATCCGGCACGTAACTCTTGTTTGCCAAATGGATGAACAAGTCCGCTTTGATATCCTTCACGCTCTCCCAATCGCACACATCAATCCCGTCCGTGATATCCAGCGACAATACCTCGACACCTTCATGCGCTTGAAGTCTCGGCAACACATGCCTTCCTACAAAACCAGATGAACCAGTTAAAGCTATTTTCATCTTACTATTGATTTAATGATGTTAATGATGCAAATGATGATTAAATTTTAAAGACTCCATCAGCGATATCTTTCCGTGCTTGCTCATAATCATCCGGACGCCCAATATCCATCCAATATCCCTTAAATGCCTTCACCCTCGCCGGAGTATGACGCGCAATCAGCTCCAACATCAGATGATCAAACCCATAGAACGTATCCTCCGGAATAACCTCCAAACACTTGCGGTTCATCATATACACACCCATACTCACATGGTAATGGAGCGTCGGCTTCTCTTGAAAATCAGCCAAATACCCACTCTCATCCGGTACCAGCACTCCATAATCCACCTTATGATCACGCTCATACGCCGAAATCGTGAAGATATTTTTTTGCGCCACATGCTCATCAAAGAATGCCCCGAAATCCAAGTCCGTCATCACATCTCCGTTCATCACCAAGAAATCTTCCGGCAGATCCTTTATCAACTTCAGCGGCCCCATCGTGCTCAGCGGTTTGCTCTCCAAGGAATAATCAATCTTTATTCCCCATTTCGAACCGTCACCACAGAACGCACGAATCATATCTGCCATATGGTTCACGGTTATCGTGATATGGTCAAACCCATACCGCGCCAACTGACGAATGATAATCTCAATAATCGGTTTATCATCACTTATCGGCACCAACGGCTTCGGCATCGTCAACGTGTACGGATACAACCGCGTTCCTTTTCCTCCAGCCAACAAAACTGCTCTCTTTCCCATCTCATTTATTGATTTAATGATGCTAATGATACAAATGATGTTACTTGTTGAGTTTTTGTTTTAAAGTCATAATACTCGATGTCAGCATTCGCATAATTTCCTCAGCATCTGCGTTTAAACTATTAAATTGTTCTTCTGATATATATTCCGTTGCTTTAAGCAACTCTAACCAATATATTGTCTCGCCACACTCTTTTTGCGCAATTTGTAACTTATGGATAAAATCCAAGTCACTCTCTGCAAATGTAGCTTCACGATGGTTCGCACCAATAGCAGTACCTGAACGTTGTATCTGGTCTGCGATATTGTACTCGCGCTTTTGCTCATTTAGATAGTTCTTCAACTTAACCATCCGAATTGCAAACGCCATGAACTTCTCCCTATATATTCTATCCTTCTCGTTCATCATTCCATCATTTCATCATTTCATCATTCAAACTACATCTTGCTATCAAGATTGCGTCCTTTCTCAACATGCTCAAAAGTTGGAATAAATCCCTTTATCGCCTCTACGACTTCTGCCTTCGTAAACTCCGGCTTAGCAAATATCTGCTCCAGTTTTCCAAACAGCATATCCACCTCTGCCATCGTATGTCGCTGCGATTTCTCTACCACTCCCAGACTCTTGAATCGCTCCATATTCAGCTCTTCCCCCTCAACATAGAACTCCTCATATGCTTTTTCACCGGTTGTGTTACTACCTGTATAGACGACTGGATAGTCGTCATTTAATGATGGGAATGATGCTAATGATGAGAATGATGCGGCAAGGCCTTTTGCTTCCTCGTCCGTAGCGCAAAGGTGCTTCTGCAAACCGTTCTCACGCACAAACTCGTCGCATATGTCCGAGAATCGCATCATCTGCTCCTCTCCCAACTTCGGGAAGAATATCTCCCCACTCTTGCCCAGCACACATGCCAACAAGCATATCTGTCCACTCTCTTCCGGAGAAACAAAGTACCGCTTCACATCATTCGGTGCTGCCAACGGCTGCCGCTTCTGTAACCGATGCATCCACCCGTCCGGCAACGAACCATTCGAAAACGCCACATTCGCGAAGCGTGCCGTGGTGATATTGAACTCACCCGAATACGCCATGATCAAGTCTTCCAGTATCCGCTTACTCGCACCCATGATATTCACCGGATTCGCAGCCTTGTCCGTACTCACGCAGAAGAAATGACTCGGCTTATGCACCATCATCAGGTCCATCAACTTCTTCGCCTTGATGTCATTATTCTCTATCAACGCTTGCACCGAGTATTTATCGCGCTCCGAACGCACATGCTTATGTGCCGAGAAGTTCGCCACAATGTCAAATCCGCTCTCTTCACGAAATATCCGCTCAAAAATCGGACTCGCAAAATCCAAGGTGTACGTCCTGTAATCCTCCGGCACCTTAATATCCGCACTACTCCGTAGGTCACGCGTCAACTCAGCCAATCCGTTCTCATTCAGATCCACCACAATCAACTGCTTCGGCTCATACCGCAGCAATGCCTTGATGAACGATGATCCAATTGATCCAGCACCGCCAATCACGCATGCACGTTTGCCACGTATCTCGCGACTCAGCACATCCTTGTTCGCCTCTATATCTCCGGCAAACATACTCTGCTCCCGCTTCGTCACGAACTTTCCTATAAATCTCTCTAAATTAAACATATCTTGTTAAATCTAAAATCTTAAATTTGAAATCCTAAATGCTGCTCGCGGCTTAAATTAAGCCGCGACCAGCAAGCTTAAACCAATTCCATGCAAATACCGCCACAAACATCACCCCGCACCAATACGTGAACCATCGCTTGTACTTCTTTTTTGTCACTGCGATACTCAACCCGTATGCCGCAAACATCATCTCAAACGGCATTACAGGCTGGTGGAATCGCTCCGACTGCGCAAACGTACTCATCGTTAGCACCACCAAATAGCCAAGCATAAACGAAAGCGGCAACAAATGCTCTCGCCAATCACCTGTCATCAGCAACAATATCATGGCAAAAATCGTAAAACATGATATGATATTCTTCACGAAGTTACCTCCGTTCAGAAGTTGTTGTACATCTTGTCCATCATACGGTTTCACCATGCTGGCAAACGGGATGGTGAAAATAAGCGGAGCAAACACCGACTTTCCGGCATACTTGGCAAACGCATTTCCATTATCGCGCGTTGCTCTCCACTGCATATTCTCTCTCTGCTGACTGGACTCCGCTTGCTTATATAATTCTTGACTTTGTTCTTGTATTCGATTACCCATCGTAACTCCAATAAGTAAAACGGCCAATATACCCACTACTATTCGTTTTCCCCAGCTCACTACTCTGGTCGAGCTCATCACCACGGAGAAAATCAAAGACATGAACGCAACCAATGCCAATGGCATACGGAACGTAAATAAGGTTGCACCTATCAACAGAACCGGCGCCACTTTCCATGCTGTAAACTGCCGCGACCGCAACATCTGGTCTGCCTGCTCCACGAACAGCACGCCCAAGAACACCATCTCTGTCTCTTTCAAATGGACTCCGCAATAGTACCAGAAATTCGGCCATAAAGCACAGAATATTGCAGCGACACGAGCTGTTTGATTTCCAAAATGCCGCACCGCTAAACGATAAACAAGCACTACAGTCCATGCCGATATGAGACATTTCAGCAAACGAACTACTATGATACTATTATCCGTCAACCAATATAAAAATCCCACATATACACCATATCCTAAGTCCGATATATCGACGCTTTCAGAGATTTCATTCCAGTACTTACCAAAAGTCCCGTTTTTTAAATTCAAAGCAAAATCTTCACCTATTTCGTGGTAAAACGTAGCGTCACCATTCTCAAATCCAAACGCATTGCCATAACTCTGCATAAAGATCGTGTATATTAGTACCATCCATATCACACGAGGTACTAATGCAACAAAGAATAATCGCTTTTCAAATCTCTTTTCTTTATAGATTTTATCTATCCCGGTATCTTTCACGGCTGTACTTCCATATAGGAAAAATACGCCAACTGCCACAACTCCGGAAAGCATATAATACCACGCCATACTATATGCCGAATATGCGACACTTATTCCGAATAGTACTATCAAATATACCGCAATCGGATATTGCGACAGCCACTTCGGGAATATATTATTCTGTATCATTCGTGCTCCATTTTTTATCCGCTGCAACATCGGCATCGGTGGCTGCGGAGGCATCATCTGTCCCATCTGTACCTGATTATATGGATTATTTGTATTCTTCATTTAAGATAACCTATTCACAAATTCTTTTTCTCCTTATACGCTTTCGTCTTTCTATATACATCTGCCACAACGTTTTCGGACACATGAAACATGCCATAACCATACTCCCTATCATCCCCATATACCGTTTCTCTGCCTTATATGCAAATATCAAAGATATCCAAACCCATCTTGTATCTCTTAGATCTGCCGCAATATCCGCATATTCCTCTGGCAATATATCCGCCACCTTAAGGCATATATCTTTATTCGCTTTTGCTCTCGCAACTCTACCTACCGTATGTGTCACCGATGTCGGATTAATGCGATACGCACATGTCACCTCGTTCAAATAATACATATCCCCGTATATCAACAGACAAATCCACAACGTCCAATCTCCCAAAAAAGCATTCGTGGTATGCGCATGTTTTGAACGGACCTCCTCCACATGCGAGTTCCTATAAACCACACTCAATGTCGGATACTGGTGATTATCCCTGAAGAAATCACGCAGAGTATAACGCCCCTCTTTATTATCTTTTACTACCGGTTCCGGACGTACCGCAGATATCGTCTTACTCTGCTTATCCACGACAGAACAATTCGTACAGCATGCCATCAACGTCTCATCCGCCTCCAATATATCCACCTGTTTCTGCAACTTATCCGGATCCGTCCAATAATCATCCCCTTCACAAATAGCAATATATTTTGCTCCTGTTGCTTCTAAGGCCTCACTCATAATCCGTTTCAGTGAACCATCATGTTTAGAGTATTGATTCTCTGTTTCATAGATAGGACGGAATATATCCGGATACTTCTCAGCATATTCCCGAATAATCGCAGCACTCTTATCTTTCGAACAATCATCATGCATCACTACAACATATCTGAAATTCGTTTTTTGCATCACGAATCCCTCCAAACAATCACGCAAATACGGCTCGTGATTGTACACAAGGCATTTAATTGCAACTAATATCGGTTCCTCTTTCATACTATCTTCTCCACCACTCTACAGATTACCATTCCTCCATCCATACTCTCACACGATTGATCTGTCGCGGTGTGAGGCTTGTCCTTTCAAGATATTCCGGATGCGAACGGTAATACATCTTAGATTCCATGACAATCTCCATGGCCGGATTGCTCATCAATACATTTGTTCCATAGTCAAATGCCTTGTTCGCAAATCGCATATTGTAATAATGCTCAGAAATCCCTTTCGTTAACAGCATATCAAACACCACACTCCCGCTAAAATCAAGATTCGCCAACTCCGTCACAACATCATCCAGAATATCTGACATATATAACTCTCGCTTCAGCAAAACGATAGCTTCGTCCTGCTTTGGCATAATCACTATTCTAATATTTTGAGTATCAATAGGCATCGTTAATCGTTTTTAATGTTTCTTCTAATACATCTATAGCATCCTCCTTTGACAATATAATTGGTGTCATTGTATCATAATGAAATATTCGATGACGATTTTGATATAGAAGAGCATATAGTTTCTCCACTCTCTCTCTTTCTACCACATCCGTGAACAATCCTACTTTACTCGGGTCAACAGATGCCACCCGCGTGGCTTCTTCATATCTCATAATGTTAGCAAAGCCTGGTTTGGCTGGTACTATCACCCCTTTATCCTTGAAAATTGTTTTAATTATCCCCTCTAAACCTCGCAAAACCGAAAAACAGAGATATGAATAGTCTGTCAATCCATTGGGTATAGCTCGCCGTAATCCGATTGAAGGAAGCATCACATTCTCTATGTCATTGGTAATTTTCCCAGCCAGATTAGGACACACATTATACAGTTCGCTTTTCAGATCATCAGGATCAAAGTCCAACTTATAATATTTTGTTAGTCCTACTAAAATAACATTCGAAGGAAATATATCAGCAAGTATATCTATGGCATTATTAAACGTAATCGATGGACAACCTTGAAAAAGTATAGCTCCGTTGTTATATCGTGTTGCATGTAGCGTGTCTCCATATTCTCCGCTGAACGTATACTTATTCCCATTCCCCACAACTTTTGATGAAAGTGTCACATTACATCCTGTCATATAGTCAACCAACGTATCAAACTGATCGTCTGATATTGTCTCAAAGTATAACGTATCGGTATCAAATAATCTCACTCGTGTTTGTTCGGCTACGAAATCACCCAGTTTCTCCGAGTATGCTTTATTTTTACCACGACTTTTCTCTATTGTTGTCGTTCCATCCGTATTATAATCAAGTATAAGCACAGCTGGCAAAGTACCTGACTCCGCAAATGTAATGGTATATTTCATCTGCGTTTTGGATATAACTTGTGGAGCTACAATAGCATCTGCCGGAACATATGCCTGAATAGTTTCAGCTATTTTTTGACGATTAAAAAATCCTTTTACTGATGACATACATTGAAAAATTATAATATCTATTTTTACCCTAACCTCTCCAAAGCGTGTTTCAACGGAGCCAAGAGTCGTTTATAAACGATCTTCGTCATCTTGGTCGATTGCTTTTGATATTCCTCAAAATTTCTCATTATTTCTTCCAACGCAGCTTTTTCGCCTCCGAAGATGCTTCGGTAATCATCATCCTTATAATTCTGACCATAGCGGACATCCAATCCCTCTGCCAAATGCATCTTGCTTCGGTTGTTCAGTTTCCGGACGTGGAGGCAGAATTTCTTCACATTCACCCGATCAAACAGTGCCTGAGATGTATAGTGTGCACGTTGATAAATATCCACCTGATACATTTGCGACACTACATTCTCAACATTCTCGTTGGATATATTTTCCAAATGATTCAAAATCGGTTCTTTGACTTCATTTTTCAGTTCAGACATTGCCTTGCCCACCTCAGATGCAAGCCATGAAAAACGCTCTATCTTTACCTCTCTGTCTTGTATCTCAAATCCGCGATGTATCTTTCGTTCCGTAATGGCTAATTCCGAAGGTATCATATTGATTCGCAGCCATTCCACAATCTTGTTCAAGCAATCCTGTTCGAATGATTTCTTTAGCACGCAAACGGACTTCTCATTCCAGTAACATAACGCATAGACCACGTAGATGTAATCGATCACGTTCACAACGGGAGAAGCCAAATATGCTTTTGCTTCACGTATCAACTCATCTACTTCGCGGTTATCAAGATATACTATCTCTCTCAATCGCTCGTATAATGACTTCTCTTCGATAGATTTTATCTTCCAATTCAGTTCTTCCGTAATATCTTTGCCTTCGAAAACGGATCTCTTAATATCCGTCAGATATTCCAGTTCAAACATTCGGCAATTTAACACAGGACAAACTTCATTGTATTTATCCCATATCGTCTTAGCCGGAGAATTATTGTTTAAGTATCCTACAATCTGGTGTATATTGATATCGGCTAATACGTTCTTATCTCCGTTGTAATATTCCAAACTATAAGCCAGATAATTCACGAAGAACTCGAACTTCATCTTCTCCGCACCTTCGTCTAAAGGCTCGAAAATCTCCACAAATGACCGGATACATTGCCGCAGACTTCTTAGGTTATTATACTTCGACGCTTTCCATACGGCAGCAATAGCATCTTTGCGTTGACTTAAGAAAGCATACGACGATGGGTATATAGTTGCTATCTCATCTACAAAGGCACTTACTGCCATAGCCACATCCGGTTCGATTACGTATTCTCGTCCTACTATTTTCTCTTGATATTTATGTAATGTCTCCTTCCACTTAGCATCTTGCAGATCTGTCTTTCCGACAATTAGAACCACTCTACATCCCACATGTTCAAACAGATAATCCACAAATCCGAATAATTCTTTCAGCGGAATATCACATCGCTCCACATCATCCAACACAAACAGCTTATATTCCTTCGAATTTTCGCTCAGATTCAATTGCGCTAGCAGATCCAATGGGTTCAGTTCATATTGAATGATAGCATCTTTAATATCGGCAATGGTAGAGTCGTACTTAAGCACTACCTTTGCTGCTTTCAGTACGTCATTTTTATATTTCTCGACTTTGTACATGATGGGTGAAATGGCTTTGTTGACTGCATCTGTTAGTCCTTTGAGCGAACTAATACCAAAGAGCGAGACATACACAACATCGCAGACACTGTTTTTGTCCTGTTTTAGCGCTTGCATCCACTCTTTAATAAAATGCGTCTTCCCACATCCCCAATCGCCTTTCAGCAGAATAGCGCTTTGAGGATCTGTATCCTTAATGTACAAATTCAAGCCATATGTAACATGTTCATTCATTGCCAATTATACAATTATTCAATGTTGGTATTAAAACCGGTGCGTATATCATAAAATATCAATAAATCATTTATGTATCACAAAGCCTTCCAAACAATCACGCAAATATGGCTCATGATTATATACGAGGCATTTTATTGTTACTAATATTGGATTTTCGCTTTGATTCATTATCAATTTATATATTCAAATCTTATTTTCTATCTATTCACTTTTGCCATCTCACCCCTTCAGCCTTTCATGAAGGATCTTAAGAGATTTCAATGTCGGCTGTTGCGCGATGAGATCAATGTTTTGCTTTATTACATCTATCGGATAATTCCACCATTCGATTTCTTGTAACTTATCTATTATGTTGTCATCGAATCTTTTCTTTATAACATGATTCACGCCCCCCATTATTAAGTAAGGTGCCACATCCTTTGTTATAACAGCATTCGCGCCTATTACTGCGCCATCGCCAATATGAACTCCTCGCATAATTACCGCATTACAACCGATCCAAACATCGTTACCAATTATAGTTTCCCCATCGTATTGGTTATAGAATCGTTCTTCCGGATTTTCAATCATTCCGAAACGTTCAGCATAAAGCATTGCATGAGAAGAAACTCTATTATAGTCATGGCTACCGGGACCTATAGACACATTCCAAGCAATTGAGCAATACTTACCTATTTCGGAAGAAAAAGCACATGACCTTCTCCCTAAATATGACATATCACCCATTCGAGAATAGCATAACATGGAATCTTCAAATAGTTGACACACTTCACCAACGGTACTATTCAAAACCAATGCTGCATCGTCTATGACTGCTGATTTAGCAACCAGCGATTTATGTATACCTATCATATTTTTAAGCGTTTTACCAATCTAGCAGGATTCCCAAGATAAAGGCAACCATCACGCATATCTCCTCTTAAAACAGATCCTGCTCCAAGTATTGAATTATTTCCAATACTTTTTACTTCTCCGCTAACAACTAAACAGGATTGACCTATCCAACAACCATCCCCCATATTTACATACGCACCAATAAGACTATGACCGGAAATAAAACAGTTATTGCCAATTGTTGTACTATGAGATATTGTTGAATTCAATGTAATAATCGAGTTATCTCCAATTCGAACATCTGCCTGAACCACACTTTGTGGCATAATAAGAACACCATCCCCTATTTGGGCTCTCTTTGATACCGTTGCTGTAGGATGGATCATTGATGGTACTTTTCCACCTTTTGATAATATCCTATTATACAATTGTGTACGTATAGCGTTATCACCCATGGTGAGCAAGAAATTCATTCCTTCCAATGTTTCTCTATTTAAGAGATCTTCGGTACAACCTTGGATTTTAAAACCAAAATAATCCTCTCCTACTCTATCTGAATTGTAATGATACAGCCCTGCTATATCAAAACCACAATCTTCGGCCAATTCTATCATTGCAATAGAATTATGGCCTATTCCAAGTACATATACCTTATTATTCATTTGCTCTTTAATTGTATTCTTTGTTTTTTTCCCGATGCTGTTGTTGGTATTTTATCAATATACTCTAACTGCACAGGTATTTTGAATGTTTCAAGTTTATCTTTTAATAACTCTACAAGCTCAGCCAGTGTTACTCTATTTTCAGTATTTGCTTGAACAGCAAAGCACTTAACCACTTCTCCTAATACCCCTTTGGGGTCTGGCACACCTACACAAGCGCAATCCGCAAATAATCCACATTGCATTATCTCGTTTTCAACCTCCTCAGGAGAGAGTTTTTTCCCACCTACGTTTATAAGTTCTTTACCCCGTCCTATAAGGTAGATATAACCGTCAGTCTTCTTATAGCCCCAATCGCCTGTTCTAAAAAACTCTCCAAACCATGCATAACTATTATCACTATCAGCAAGGTAACGCTCCATCACATGATTACCTTTAACACAAATTTCTCCTTCGACTTCATAATTGCAATCGTTTCCACTAGAATCCTTAACTTTAATTTCCACATTTGGCGTTTGCTTACCTACAGAATCTAGGTTATTTTTGTCATCATGAAATTCTAGGAATGTTGAGCGAGAAGCCTCTGTTAAACCATAATGCATACATATTCTTGTACGAGGTAAAAGACTGCAAAGATATCTTTTGTCTTCTATTGGCATAGGCGCGCTACCGATTTCAATATATTTTAATTGATTTCTAAAATTGCCTATTCTCTCTTTAGATGCTCTTTTTAAATAATTCCATGCAGCCGGTACCAAGCCAAAGCCTGTAACATGTTCTTCTTCAATCGTAGTAAAAAACTTATTGACATTAGTAAAGCCGTTAATAATAATTGCCGTTGCCCCTGAATAAAGAGTACAACGTAACCTGCCAAGACCAAAACTATGACATAAAGGTAGAGCTATAAGTTCGATATCATTTGATGTATTCCCTATAAACTCATTAATATTTCTAGCTGCCGCGGACTCATTACGATGACTGAGGCACACTCCCTTTGGGGATGCAGTAGTACCGGTCGTAAACAGGATGTCACAAATATCTTCAGTTTCAAGAACATTAGGGCTTACTGAATTGGTCACATTCTGTTTACAATTTTGCAATTCCTCGTATGATATGGCATCTTCTTTAAAACCACCTATCGAAATTTTGGGATGTGTTGCTCCTTGAATAAAATGCAATCTCTCTGGATTTGAATGAACATCACCTACCACATTCACACCTCCTAAAAGATGCACAGCAAAATAAGAATAAATAAATTCAAGTTTGTTCTCTCCTGCTAACAAAATCACATCACCCTTTGATACACCTTTCTCTTTTAAGTATGAGCTATACCTTTGTATCTCATAAGACAATTGCTTATAAGACACAGTTATGTCCTTGCATTTTAATGCAGGCTTCTGCGGTTGTATCGCGGAATAACTGAGTATTTTGGAGACAATGCACTCGTTCATTTTATGACACTTTTCTTTTGGTAACCTCAATGATAGTACCTACCGAAGTCATATCAAAGATATCATCTTCGCTAAAATGAATTCCATATTTTTCTTCCAATCCAGACACAATCATCAACTGGTGTATTGAATCCCAGGAATCCAGATCGCCAATCTCAACATTATCAGTCATTTCGTCCAAATCTACGTCAAGCGTATTTGCAATTAATTTTCTAATTTCGTCGTTCATAATACATAATTTATAATATATAACATAATAAAACTATTTCACCCTCTTTCTACTAACTGTATCAACCCTATACTTTTTTTATACATAAAAACAGTTAAAGCATTATCTAAACCAGGACCTGGTACAGGCTTCCCTAATGGTATGAATAAATTTGCTCTCATTTCAGCTATTGCCAGAGTTATGTCCTTTACTCCATAACAAGTATGATAACAACCGGCACCCCTCTGCTTTAATATCTTCTCCACAGGGGAGTTCTCTCCTTCTGGTTCTAGCAATTCAATTATTGGCGATTCTTTTTTCACCATATATGCTGCCTTCGCTTGGAATACTTCAACATTCTTGACTCCACCTGACAAAGAATATCCTAGTTGAATATAATCCTCCACCGCCTTATTTATGTCAAAGACTGCTATGCCAATATGATCAAATATATAATCCATAGTTATGAAACTATTAAATCTATTATTCTATTAATATCCACTTCGCTCAACTCATGGTGCATCGGCAAACAAATCACTTCATCTGCCATCTTTGTTGCAACAGGAAGATTGGCAGGAGATGCACTCGGATAATCTCGATATGGTTCAAAAGTACTGATTAATGGATAGAAATATCTACGTCCAAAGATATTATTCTCCTTGAGTTTTTCGTACAATGCATCTCTACTCATTCCATACTTTGCTTCATCTACAAAGATTGGGAAATAGCCGTAGTTATAACGAATTCCTTGTTGTTCTTCCAAATAAGACAATCCTTCTATTTGGTCAATCACCTCTCTATAACGTTTCGCTACAGCATGACGCTTATCGATAGCCGCATCTACTTGTTTCAAGTTCAGCAACCCGTATGCAGCACGCACCTCGTCCATCTTACCATTAATACCCGGAGCTTCTACCGTTACCTCACCTCGGAAACCAAAGTTCTTCAGGTTATCGATCTGGTGCTTCATCTCTGCACTATGGCATACCAAAGCACCACCTTCAATCGTCCCGTACACCTTTGTGGCATGGAAACTCAAGGTACTCATATCGCCCCATTTTAGCACACTCTCTCCGTTCTTTCGCACCCCGAAAGCATGCGCAGCATCGTAGATCACTTTCAACCCGTGCTTCTTCGCTATCGCATCTATCCGCTCATTATCGCACGGCTGTCCATAGACATGCACCGGCATGATAGCTACCGTATTCTCCGTTATCGCTGCTTCAATCTTCTCCGGATCGATATTTCCCGTACTCGGTTCTACATCTACAAAAACCGGTGTTAATTGATTCCACCAGATCGAGTGTGTAGTAGCTACGAACGAATACGGAGTGGTTATCACTTCCCCTTTCGTTAATCCCAACGCTTGCAGCGCTGTGATCAACGGTAGCGTACCATTTGTAAAAACAGAAATATATTCTACCCCCAGATACTCAGCCAACGCCTTTTCAAATTGCTTATGAAAAGTACCATTGTTGGTCAACCACTTACTCTCCCAAATCTGCTCCAGATATTTGTTGAACTCCTTCAAATCCGGCAGCAGAGGGGAAGTTACTAAAATATTCTCCATAATTAGTTAACTTATTAATTCTTCATACGCCGCTTTAATCTTCTCAAGCGGAATATAATAATTAGTCATCAGTTCACTTGATTCGTCTTGACCGCATACATTTATCCATTTCGAAACGTGTGTTTTTGCCATTGTATAAAAACAAGTTTCTCCAGAATAATGATAATTAGACATCATCAAACACCTCACTTTATTACAGAAGATTAAATTTTGCCATGCAGAGCAATGCATTCCCACAATTTCTGTTGCGTTATAGAATAAGGAAGCCTTTTCCTCCATTGACAAATTCGCTCCCTCTACGATACAGAATCCTTTCTCTTTGAAATATCCCTCTACCTCTTCCTTATTTGATAAGATGCGATAGGTACTCCTCGTAATGAATAGCCTTGTAGGCATAGTTGAATCTATAGTAACCATACTCGCATACGGCTGAACTAAATGGTTCATTAACATAATCATTACATTCTGTGGTATCACAAAACCATAATCTATAGAAAAACGAGTTTCATTATAGTTAGTAGACAATGACGGTGCACACAATAGTTTTTCACAACAATAATCGACATTTGCTTGTGCTCGTAAAATTTTAGCCTTAGGGAAGCGGTTAATATAATTATCTATTATTTCATTTATATTAGGGTCTTTATATTCATAAATCAAAATTGTTATATCTTGATTTAAAAGTCCGGCTTCTCCTGCATAATATAATTTGCAAAGGAACTGAAAGATAAAATGTGACCAAACATTTTCAAAAACACCTAACAAAGACAATGTTGTGCCTGTTATATATACTTTATGACGACCTGGCAAAATATATACATCTTTATGGGTATATCTAAATACATTTGTATCCCAAGGCTTAGCACGTGTTATAAAATCATCGTCATTATACTTATCCCACCAAGCACCTGCCTGACAACGCACCACATCCGAGTCTTGACTTACTATTGCATCACATACCAGCCAAATATCTTGACTAGGGCTCATGATTTCAAATGTTCTCTCTTTTGCCCGTCCATACACAGTCGGAGCATACATCTTTTCCCAAGTCATACCTTTTATGTGATATACCCTTTCAAATACATTTTCTGGTGTCTTTATTAAAGGATATCGCACAGAAAGGATTCGATTATGTTTCTGCTTCAAATCAAGCCAAATAGCCTTTGGTACAAATTGTTTTACAAATGATTTTAATCTTTTATATGTAGTGTCCTTTATCTTCATATCATTCACTTATTAAAAATGCCATATCATTTCTTGATATTGTAAGCAATCGTATCTGCGGGATCGTACAATTGATCCGTATAAGCAAGCACGATAAAATCCTTCTCTCCCTCGTTCAAAAAGGCATGTGCAACACCACTTGGAATAAAAACCGTCTGAGCCTCCTCAAATCTTAATGGGACTTCCATTCTCTCTTTACTTTCTACATCCTCTAATAGCAATATGCTATCCCCTTCAATCATCGTAAACCACTCGTTTGCCAATGGATGATAGTGTCCTCCCTTTATTTGTCCTGGTCTTCCCATTGTTAGATACACTTCTCCTGTATAAGCTGGAAGTCCATTCTCTTTTCCTGTTATTACCTTCATGAACCAGCCACGCTCATCGGCTATCAGTTTGCGAGGTATAATCTGTATTTTATCTTGCAATCTCATTTTAGTATTTATCTATGCAATCTTGCAATTGAGTACCTGGTTTAATACTCAATGCCTTGGTAAGCTTCGTATTATTCAGTGCCAAATATTTCATTCCTGTATCAGAACGCTCTGTACTTCCAAAACATCCATTCAGCACAGGTTTCTTGAAATACGCATGAATACATTCCACCAACTCTCGTACCGTAAATTCTTCGCTTCCCGCGATATTATATATTCCGGATGGAAGTGATTTTGTATATGCGGTATCCAAAACATTAGCCACATCGTCCACAAACAAATACTGCCTTACCTGTTCGCCACTTGTAAAATGCAGTTCCTCATTATTTCGAATCGCGTTGATTGTATATGGAATCAAACGTTTCGGATTCTCTCCCGGACCATAGATAGTCGGCAAAATAAAATGCCAATGAGTGAACTCATGTTTGTACGATGTCACAAATCGTGTCAGCATCCGTTTGGACGCCACATAATCCGTAGGTGCCGGAGCATCAGCCTTGATAATATCTTCCTCTGTAGCTGGATGCTTCAAATCTGTTTCTCCTAATTCGAAGTAACTGCCAAATGTAACAAACGCTCCTCTAAAATCCAACGCTTTGAGTTTATTGCAGATATTCACTGGTGCGGTTACATTTAGCGCATATACCAAATCTGCACCTTCCATTAAGTTGGATTGTATTCCGGCTCCAATCGCATAAACGATGATATCCGAATCAATCATCGTCGTACAGTCTAAATCCCGATCCATCAGGTTAATCTCAATGAACTTGTCATAACGAACAGAATCCGGAGCAGCTAATCCGTACATATCCAAATGCCATCCATGCTCATTTGCATACTTGCCTATAGCATTGGATAAAAATCCGTTTGTTCCTAAGATACATATTTTCATCTTAATCTTCAATTTTCAATATCCAATCTTCAATTGCGTAAAACGTTTTATCTCATCAACGCAGAGATCATAAACGTTTTCATTCTGATACCGCTTATACCAATCAGCCGTTAAAGCGATAGCCTCTGCCGTACTCAACCAGGGTTTCCATCCCAGTCTTGTCTGCGCCTTCGTGATATCCAACATCAGCAGATTCGCCTCATGTGGCGCATTCGGATCCGTCTGGTCAAACAGTTCACCACGCCCCATCTCCTTCGTCAGCATCGTCGCTACATCCCATACCGGCACTACCGCATTCATCTTCGGACCAAAGTTCCATCCCTCGCAGTACGCTGTGGGTTCCTCCCACATCTTCTGCGCAAGCAATAAGTATCCGCTCAGCGGCTCCAGTACATGCTGCCATGGACGCACTGCGTAACGATTGCGTATCTTAATCGGCTCATTCGCTTCAATCGCACGGATGCAATCCGGAATAATTCGATCCTTTGCCCAGTCACCACCACCAATCACATTTCCGGCTCTCACACTCGCAATCGCCTTGCCATGCTTCTCATACGCAGCCGGATTCATGAAACTCCGTCTCCAACTGCTAATAGCGATCTCGCATGCCCCCTTGCTACTACTGTAAGGATCATAACCACCCATCGGTTCGTCCTCAGAGTACGCATGATTCGTCTCGCGGTTCTCGTAGCATTTATCCGTCGTTATCATCACAGCCACTTTAGCTGACTCGCATTGCCGGAACGCTTCCATCACGTTGATCGTTCCCATCACGTTCGTCTGCCATGTATTCACCGGCTCATCATAACTCAGCCGCACCAACGGCTGCGCTGCAAGATGGAACACAATCTCCGGCTGATATTCATCAAATATCCGTCTCATCGCTGCAGCATCTCGGATGTCTGCACGTAAATCAGCTTTAATCTTGCTGCCGATTCCGGAAAGCACGTAGTTATCCTTATCGGTGCTTGGCACTAATGCCACGCCAATAACCTCAGCCCCCATCTCATGCAGCCAGATACTCAACCACGCCCCCTTAAAACCGGTATGTCCGGTTACAAGTACACGTTTACCTTTATAGAACTCTTTTATCACCATTTCTTCCATGGAGCATTTCCACTTGCCAATAATTTCTCCAACATTTCCTTCTCGCGAAGGTTATCCATGCACTGCCAGAAACCTTCGTGAATATAAGACATCAACTCACCCTGCTCCACTAACGTCTCCAGCGGCTCACGTTCAAACACTGTCTCGTCTCCCTTAATCAATTCAAACACACTTGGCTCCAGCACCATGTATCCGGCATTAATAGGAGCACCGTCTCCTATGTTCTTCTCGCGGAACGACTTCACCGCATTATCGCCTCCGATGTTCAGAATGCCCTTGTCTTGCTTCAACTTCACAGCCGTAAGCGTCGCCTTCTTCCCGTGACTTAGGTGGAACTCCAGCAGTTTGTTGACATCTACATCGCACACTCCATCACCATAGGTCATGAAGAATGGCTCATTGCCTACGTACTTTTGGATGCGTTTGATACGTCCACCGGTCATCGTGTTCAGTCCGGTATCTACAACTGTCACTTTCCACGGCTCGGCATGGTTCTGATGAATGGTTATCTCATTTTTCCCGTGCGTATAATCAAACGTCACATCGCTGGTCTGCAAGAAATAGTTTGCAAACCACTGCTTGATGTACTCCTGCTTGTACCCTGCACAGATGATAAACTCCGTATGCCCAAAGGCTGCATACTCTTTCATGATGTGCCACAGGATAGGCATCCCACCTATCTCTATCATCGGCTTCGGACGGAAGATACTCTCTTCGCTTATCCTCGATCCGAATCCACCGGCTAATAATACTACTTTCATTATTGCTCTTTCGCGTTACGTATGCACACATATACATATGCGCACAACAAATCGACCGCAAAGTTACAAAAAAAAATTGACATATACAAAAGTATATGCCATTTTTTGCGAAATATTTTAATTTTGTAATCACTTTTGCTCATTTTGCCTCATAAAAGATTGCATTTTCGCTTTTATCTTAATCCACAGCCATGCTAAAACCAGCGGCACGCACACTCCGAACAACGTATAAAATAATAATCCAAATCCTGTACTCGCGAGCTCTCTTATAACAGGGAAGTCCACCAATCGCTCAATAGATAATCCGCATACTAATATATACCCGAGCGACACCATCTTAAATGTTGAGAAATGCAAGGCCATAACTGATAACGTATGCTCTCCAGTAAATAGCATCAGCGATTTTGATACTCCATGCAACCTCGTATTTATATATCGACTAACTTCAAATACCACCATCGTTCCCGTTATAGCCGGTATCGTGTAGTATAGCAGCGACATTGGTGTTTGCGTGTTCATTCCTATTTCCATTCTCAGCAACGCTTCTGTTATAACTGATACCACTCCTATAATCATTAACCACCATCGATTCGTCTGCCAATCGCATTTCTTCCAGAGGTATCCAAATGCAATAAAAAATGCTGCATATGTTGAAGTATGAGTCACCGTAAAATACGGTATCCGTAAATGGAATATGCACGCTATCTCTGTCAATACAAACAGCCCTATCACTGTCACCCACTCTGGCGACAATCCATTCATCCTTTCGCCCTTTAATCCCTTCAACCTTTTCGCCAACTTCAATGTTGCGTAAAAAATCAGATTCCCCCAAAACAACTCTTTCAGAAACCAAAACGTCCCTAACAATCCTTCATTATGGCTCATTCGTGTCACAATACGTGATGTATGCCATGCAAAATCTTTCCATCCGTATAACCAATCCGGATCATAAATATTCCAGTGGCAGAACACATTATGCATTGCTAAGAATGGAAGTGAGAATAGCACAAACGGCACATAGATACCCTTTATCTTCCTCACCACAAACTGCTTCGTATCATCCAAGTATTTCTCCTTAAAACAATATCCGCTCATCAGAAAGAACAACGGCATATGAAAGGTAAAAATTGCATTACGAGCCACGTTCGCAGACAATACATGCCCCACCACCATAAGTATGATACCTATGGCTTTCACGTATGTTACTGTATTATCTCTCTGTTGTTCCATTTCAACACAGATCTGCGTGTAAAATCACAGAAACTCATTAACACACTTAACTACCCACTCCACTTGCTCCTTCGTCATGCACGGACTGATCGGCAAACTCAACTCACTATCTGCCAACTTCTCCGTAATCGGCAACGACAGTTGCGGCACATTCCAGGATTCTTTCGCGTAGCATTCTTGTTTATGCGGCGCAATGGGATAATGGATGACGGTGCCAATCCCGCATTCAGCCAGATAATCGTGAAGTCTATCCCTTAATTCTTTAACTCCTTCACTCTTTAATTCTTTAATGATGATCGGGAAGAGATGATAGACATTGTTCTCATCCGGCAGTCGCTCCGGCAGCTCAACTGAAGGATTATCTATCCTCTCATAGTAGCATCGTGCTACTTCTTGACGACGTTTGATATCTTCGTCGAGGTATTTGAGTTTAACATCGAGGATAGCAGCTTGAATCTCATCCAAACGACTATTGCGTCCGGTATATTTGAAGACATATTTCCGCTGCGAGCCATAGTTCGCCAATGCGCGAATTGCCGCAGCCAGTTCCGGATCATTGGTCGTCACCGCTCCGGCATCACCCAATGCACCCAAGTTCTTACCCGGATAGAACGAGTGACCGGCTGCGTCACCTATTGCGCCGGTATGGACGAGCCTCTCTCCTTCTCTCCCTTGAAGGGAGGAGCGAAAATAACACCCATGAGCCTGCGCATTGTCCTCCACCAATTTGAGGTTGTATTTTTTGCAGATATCTGCTATCTTATCGGTCATTGCACAACGACCATACAAATGCACAATACAGATAGCTTTCGTACGTGGTGTGATAGCCGCTTCGATAAGGCTGTCATCTATCTCTAACGTACAAGGATCGGGTTCCACGCATACCGGTACGAGTCCGTTCTCCGTGATACCCAGATGGGTGGCAATATAGGTGTTAGCCGGAAGGATCACCTCATCACCGGGCTGCATCACACCGAGTTCGATATAAGCACGCCAAATCCAGATTAGCACATCCAGTCCGTTTGCGCAACCTATGCAGTACTTGGTGCCGATATACTCAGCATAATGCTGCTCAAAGAGTTCGTTCTCTTTGCCTTGCAGATACCATCCGCTATCAATCACACGTCCCGCTGCCTCACGGATCTCGTCTCCGTGCATGGCAGTGACATCCCATAATGATAAAAAGTCTACTTTCATATTCAATCTTGCGCACAAACATATACGCACATAAATTCCGCGACAAAGTTACAAAAAAAAATTGACATATACAAGAAAAAAGCCAAATATTCGTTAAAAAAATTAGATTTTTAATCTAAAAACGAAGATTGGGCTTTTAAAATTGATAGATTGGTCATTTGCCATTTCTCATTTGTCATTTCTCATTTGTCATTTGACAGTTGTCGTTTGTCATTGCCCATTTTAAGTGTTTTTAGGCTTGCTGCAATTATTCTGTATAGTTCTCTAGCATCATTCAGCAGATCATCATATTGAGTTTGAGTTATCAGTTCTGAGCCATAGAGGACTTTTAACCAATAGATTGTTTCATTCGCTTCTTTTTGTGCGATGCCTAATTTATGGATAAAGTCAGCTTTGCTTTCGGCATCACAGGCCTCGCTGTAGTTGGCGCCGATGGAGGTGCCGGAGCGCTGGATTTGATCCGAATTGTTGTATTCGTGTTGCTCTTCTCGGAGGTACTTACGGAGTTTGTTGATCTTTATGGAGAAGGCAATACATTTATCTAATATTTCTGATTTGGTCATATATATAAATATTTGTCATTTGTGATTGCCCATTTGTGATTGCCTACCTTCGATGCTCCAATGCGGCGCAATTTTTATACTTTTCTATTCGTAATATCATTCTCGCATATTTATAAAGCAAAGCACTCACAAATTACATTTCATTGATAGCTATCTTCAGCTTAAATATACCATCCTTAATAGCGTTAAAAGTATTATCTATTTCCGATCTTACTGTTTTGTTTAGATAAATATGCCCCTTCGATATTTTCACAGACTCAAATCCTTCTTCTGAAGAAAAATACTCGGCATCCGAAAGTTGACTATTCAATAACTTAACATTGGCAATTATCCTTTCGAAATCTTTATTTTGTTTTTTATGGAAATCCCTACTCCGCTCTTCCATAATTTTCCACATGCTTAATAGGTTCTTCTTCGTTTTCTCAACTTCATATACTGTTAATGAGAAAGAAAGTGGATTTGTATCTGAGCACTTCTTCTCCAAATCTGCCAGCAATTGCTGAGCGTCGCTCAGTTCTGTAATATAGAAATCTTTTTCTACACGCTTATTTTGCGCAGAATTCTCAATAACATTTACGATAAAGATAGCTAAGACAACTTCAACGATGATAGCTAATACATCCGAAACACCTATAGACCAGTCTAATGTAAAGAGATAGTGCGCTTCACAAACTTTTCCTAGTGTCCAGCCAAACGCGATTAACACTAAGCCCAATAATATCTTAACTATGATGCTCCCACGCATTTCGCAAATAATTTTTAATATCATCAATATATGTTGAATCTTCATCAGAGATTATATGGAGATGGTCTTCTATTTCTTGTAAAGTCATCCCTTCTTTGCGAATCAGTCCACCAAAAGCCTCCTCGATGAATGCTGTGGAATAACCGGCAGATCCATCTAGAACCACCTCAAGCATTACTCCTTTTCCAATAGCCTCTTTTAGCCTTGGCAACAACAATTCTTCTCTAAACTTCTCTCCGGAGAATTCTCCTTCGCTTTCATATCTCGCACCTGGGCAGCGAGAATATTCTTTCGCAATGTGTAATACTAAATTTCCCATTGTAGATTATGTGTATTTTGGTTCATTTTAAATGATATAAATGTTCCCATGAATTCATTTTTGATAGCATGATAATCATTTTCAAACACCCTCGCTGATGCATAGTTGGAAATGATTGACAAGTCCGCTATTTGCTTCGCCTGTGATTTTTGATATATATTCCTTAACCCTCGTCCTCGATAATATTCGTTTGATTGTGTAAGTTTTACTTCCCCCTCCAATATTAATCGTAACTGATCAACTTCTGTACTGGCTAAGGGGAAATGCTGTATTATGAAATCCATTGCACCATAAAGAGGTTCCCCTGGTTTCTTATTTTTCAAACTTCTGAATATTCCAACGCCAAAGTCAATAAACGAAAATGTTACCTCATGGTCTTGCTCATTGTGCTCCACCGAAACCCACCAGTGCTTCTCTCCTTTTTGCAGCCCGGCATGATCATAGGTATTGTGCATTAATTCTACCAGAGTTGTTTGAATCCCAGGACAACGTCTCGGCTCACCCCAAACCGTTTTGCTTGCATATTTTACGATATCATCCGCTAAGCTGGCCTCTACAGTCTTTTGCCCGTGCGTATAAATGTAATTGTTAATTTTTCTAAATGAGTAAACATCCTTGTCCGGCATAGCCAATCCATACAAATGATTAAAGAATCCGGAAGCCTCCAAACAGTTCCTGACTAATGGATCTCTCGGCTGAGTTCCATTAAACCCTATCCTTGCGGCCTTAAAATGAACCATATTCGACAGTAGCACCACTATCGCATCTGTCGTAATAGACTGCACATTATCCAAAAGAACTGCCACTTTATTACGGGCCTTGTAATTCTCTTGGAGTTTGTTCAAAAAGTCTAATGTTTTCTTTTCATTACTCAACAATGATAGGTTTTCAGGCGCATTAATCTGCTTGTACCCGGGAAACATCTTAGCCAACTTTTGCTCTCTTGTTTCTTCGCTTTGGATAGCACCATGGTATTTTCGATGCCGCTTTAGACGCCTCTCTTGTTTAGCTGCTCTTCGCTGTTGCTTTTGCACCAGAAACAAACGGCTTTTCCGTTTCCAATTGCGCTGATATTTTGATGCACCGCCGCTTATTTTCATTATTTACACATTTTAGCCCGCAAAATTACAAAAAAAAATCCACATACGCAAGCGTATGAGGATAATTTTGCAAAATATTTTAATTTTGTATGCGAAAATCGCATTTTTGTTTATTTGAAGCACCATTTTATGATACTATTTCATAATTCGTCATCGCAATATGCTTTCCACATGTCTTATTATCCCAAAACATTACTACGTTAATTTTCCCTGGGCATTTACAACTTCTATATCGTATGCCTTGTACCTCTGGTAAATATTTCTCAAACACATCTCGCATTATCTGAGTCGGGACATACCTATAAGGCTCATTCCTTTCATCCACCGGTTGCGATATATCCTCCGCCAACTGAGTTAGAAAATGCCATGAGAATACATCCTCTACATCCAAGAACGACCGATACGGCACATCCGACAGATCCAGCACCTGCACATCATGTTTCAACTTAAATCTTCCTAACAATCCTACTGCATCCTTGTCGTCATTTGTTGCTTCTTCTAAAGGAGTCTTCGGATCAAATGAAGCATAGAATCGCGATTGTCCTTTCCTGCTCATTCGCTGAGATGAAGCCTTATCTGCCGGAGGTGCCCAGATGTTTGATGCTTCTACCTTTTCTGGCACAGGATTATAGTAAACACATCGATGCAATGGCATTCCTTCTGGAATTGTAAGCATCAGTTCTTTGATGTTCTCACGCACAACCGCCACTATATCATTCAACCGATGAGCAAACTTCGGATGCATATCTTTATCCTCCACACCATTTCGTTTTAACTTACATACGCTCTCTGAAAATTGATTCCATGTAAATTGCAATTCCTCATCAGCTGTTGAACCATACGGATCTACAAATACCCAAAAATCATTATTGAAAGCAGCTACTATATCCTCAAACAACTCTTCATTATCCAAATCCAAACCGAGATTTATTAATGCATCGCTTGTCGATTCAATATGGCGATTGTCCGGTAATATATAATCATACTCTTTATGAAATCCGGTACCCACTAAATCCTCATCACTAACACTTGAATCAAAACCACATTCTTGTTCTGGTGCCTCATAATATTGTTTGAACCGCCTAACAATCTCGCGCACCACATCTTCAAGCGGCAATACCTTAGTCCTCTGATGAGTGTAACTACATTCTCCTTCAGAACCATATTCCTTTATATGGTTTACTATTATTCTATGCTCGCCAAACAACTCGGCACATACCCACTTAATGGGTACCTCTCCGCAACCACTCTCTTCCATTTCAATCATCATATCCTTTGCTCGTCCCATATTAACTCCAAAAATTACATTTTAGGGTGCAAAATTACAAAAAAAAAATGACATATACAAGAAAAAAGCCAAATATTCGTTAAAAAAATTAGATTTTTAATCTAAAAAGGGCTTTTTTGATTGATTATTGCTTAATGGTGACGCGAACAGGGTTCGCTTAATGGTGGATTCCATAGTATTGCTAATTGATTAATGGTGAGCGCGCTACGCGCTAATGGTGGATACTATTGTTAATTGATTAATGGTGAGCGCGCTTCGCGCTAATGGTGGATACCATTGTTAATTGATTAATGGTGAGCGCGCTACGCGCTAATGGTGGATACTATTGTTAATTGATTAATGGTGAGCGCGCTGTGCGCTAATGGTGCGATAGTATTGCTAATTGATTAATGGTGAGCGCGCTGTGCGCTAATGGTGAACTATCTTATTGCTTATTGATTAATGGTGACGCGGCAAAGCCGCTTAATGGTGGACTCATTTGCATAATTCGCACCATTTTATCATTTCCTAAGTCTTTTCTTGACAGTTATGATACTCGCGGTAAGCATACGCATAATCTCTTCCGCATCTGAATAAAGGCTATTAAATAGTTTCTCATCTAAATAATCTGTCGCCTTGAGTAGTTCGAGCCAATACAATGTCTCGTTACATTCCTTCTGCGCAATAGCTAACTTATGCACAAAGTCAATATCGCTTTCAGCGGCGATTGCCTCACGGTGATTGGCGCCTATAGCTGTGCCGGAACGCTGAATCTGGTCCGCGATGTTATATTCATGTTTCTGCTCATTCAAATAGTTCTTTAACTTCACCATCCGAATGGCAAATGCCAGGAATTTTTGTTTGTATGTTTGGTCTTTTGAGTTCACTGTTCCAGTAATCAGTTCTTAGCCCAACGAGGGGCACGATTATTTAACAATGTTAGATCTTGTCAGTTTTTTATGTGCGTATACATATGCATACATATGCGCACGAAAAATTTGGGTGCAAAGTTACAAAAAAAAAATGACATATACAAATGTATATGCCACTTTTTGTAAAATATTTTGATTTTGCAATAAAAACCACAAAAAAGAGCTAGAATTTACATGCCGTTACATCTGTCATCTTGTCTCTATTCTCACTTTGGCACACTTTTTGTTACACTTATATTGACCACGTAGCTCAGTTGGATAGAGCAACTCTTTGCCGAAGAGTTAGGTCCCGGGTTCGAATCCCGGCTTGGTATAGTCAGCATCAGATTTCTGCTGCTGACTTTTTTATACAAAAAAATGGCACATACGTTTGCCGTACATGCCATTTCTCTATACTGAATAGTCTTCGTTACTTATTCCTCATCCTTCACCACTCGGAGTGCATTGACCACAAACTCATCTACATCTATCTGGCTTGGAACAAAATATTTCTCGACTACCGACCCCTTAGTCCTCTCCAAGACAACAGCATTCGCTGCATGGATGAGTTTTTCAAAAATTTGATCATCACGTCTCAAATATGCAACAATCGCATCTTCTATAGGATTTGTCTGAACAAACTCACCCCAACCCTCCAAGAAAACAGAAAACATCATTCCGATTTCGGCAACCGTTTCCGTCTCATCTTTTTCATACTTTATCACAAACTGTGCCCCCAGCAAACTACTATCCGTCTTATACCTGAGAAGCATAGCAATTCTCACCTGCACATTCTCAAAAGTCAAAGACTCCGGTGCAATCGTCTCGGGAATATTTAACGGCCCCCGATCATAAGCCACAATCTGCATTCTCATAATGTCTCAAGCAAATATTTTATTCTCATTCATTTTTTTCATAAAACTCAACACACGAAGATCATCGTAGAAATACTCCGGGTCAAACACATTTGACGCCTCAAATTCACGTGTTGGACGAAGTTCTTCATGCGACGGCTCAATGCATACATGCCCTCCTTCGATGCGAGCAATTTGATAGGACGATGGATTATACAATTCCTTCAGCCCTACCTTACGATGTAAATAACCCTCTAATTGTTGTTGCGTTATATCCGTAGCAATATAATCCGTTTCAGGATCATTTGGTTTCGAGACACGAACAAACATCAACATCGTTTTACGTTTCATATCCACATATAACGATGCGTATGGTGTTGCATAAACTTGCAAGTTCGCCACAAATAATATGTCATTCTGAGGTTTCATCCTCTTCGTACTTAAATGGGATAACCGGTGACGATGAATCCCATATATCATCTATATGCACGTCTTGGTATAGCAGTAATTGAGCATGTGTCCCCTTGTGGAATTTTGTTATGCGCCCAACTTCTGGTGTTATCGTAAACTTAGCCACGTATTCTCCTCGCTCTTGTATCTTAGCCTCAGTTTCTTCCAGTGTATGATTTTCTGAAAAAGTGCGTATCGCCCTTCGTGCTTCACGGATACATTTATCAGCCGTCTTATCAACAGAGAGCGACCTACTTCCTAAAAATTTAATTTTGCGGTCAAGCTCTAGCAGATCTACCAAATCCTGGGTTATCTCTGGTTGTATCGAAGGTAAGTCATTAACCGGCATATACGCCGTTGGTATCAAATCTGCATCTGTCGGAGGATTTGTCTTGACGGTACGATACACCTCCATCGGTTCAAAATTATATCTATACCTCTCATCTATTAAATCCGGAAAAAAGCGAAGCTCTTCGTAATGCTGCAATTTTTCTAATGGGATTTTCTCTTCGTCTTTTTTACACATAATACGTTAAGTATACTCTTTACACGCTGCAAAGTTACAAAAAATTTTTGATATATGCAAATTTTTTTTGTAATAAAATTTATTATTATATGATATACGATGAAAAAAATTATTTTTCTCTCCCAAACATAGCAAATTTTGCAGTATCAAACATGAACTCCTTATTTTATCATGCACCCATTATATAAATTTCACCTTTTTGTATGTATAATTTCATAAAATGACATATACAAATGTACATACCACTTTTTGTAAAATATTTGAATTTTGTAAGCAAATAAGCGCATTTTGTCCTTCCTACGGTGAAAAAGTTAGTGATTTTGCATAATCCCTATGCCCTTTTATCTTGGACAACGTTACCTGACCATACCCATACTCTTCTATCAGTTGCAAATCCATTAATTTCATGTAGGCAATCAACTTTGGTCCAATGGCATTCAAAATTCCTGCTAATGTCCGCATAAGATTTCCACATCACCTTTAGCCAACACCATATCGCGATAAGATATTATCGGCAATGGAGACTCGTTCCCTTTGAGGTACGTGACTGGCAAAACCGTAGATGTTACTACAATTGATTTTACATCCTTCACTTCCTTAACCTTAAGGTAATCAGCCATCTCCTGTTTGTGCTCGCATAGCCACTCGTGACGATGATAATGTTTCCATATCAGTGCATTTTTCTTTTCTTCTTCATTCAATCCGATATACTTCCTGATTTCCACATACATTTGATAGATATTCTTTGCCATCACAGTATCCTTGCATTCTATATTGTACAACACTCCGGATTGTCCATCAAAAGCAAGCACATCTATATCTCCATAATTCCTATCTGCTGACGCAAGATGTCGAGGATCAATTTTTACATCGTAATCGGCAACCATCAACTTCGTATGTTCTCTCAGATAATTCCGTACCTGTTCATTAAATTCCGCTCCCTTTATCCCACTATAATGAGCTACTATACCCTTGACATGTTTTTCTCGTTCGGGAACACTCAACTGCCCTTCTGTTAACAAAAATACCAATTGTTGAAATGCGGCTAATGCATTCCGTTGACCAAAAGTCAGATATACTTCACCATTCACATCTATCTCTTTTACGATGAAGCGTCTGATGAAGCTGAATTCCCTATTGTATCTCCATGGATAAACCTCATTGCCTTTATATCCTTCCGGTGCTATCAAATAGGAGGGTCTTGCTTGTAATGCTAACCGATCTATCGCTGTTCGTACTATGCTTTCGTCATATCCGGAAACCTTGCACACCTCTTTTACAACCATTTCTTCCGGCATCTGCAATATCGAAGCCTCCTGATCTACACACATCTGCGACATAAAAAAGCACATGCGACCTAACTCTTGAAAACTTACGCCCCAGTCCTCTCTAAAGGCAGCATCCATTTTCTTTAAAAACTTATTCTCTTGGGGCTGTTCATTCGCGGCTTTTTCTTTGAATACATCCGGGAACTTGCGCACTAACCCATCAACGTTCTCTTCGTTATACGCTATCTGGAATGCAGACAATTTCTCTTCAAACTCGTCATGATTAATTCCATAACGACCTGATGGCAGATGCCCAACACGCATGTCCGCTATATCAAACATCACCATATCACAGCATGAGCCATACGAAACGACCTCACACATGACGGTTGCCAGATATTCTAATTCATAGTCACCAATTTCTTTTGTTCCTCCTTTATACGGTTGAGCGGCCAGATACTCAATTAAACATCTTAGCCCCAATCCTGATCGCGTTAACCGCAGTTCTGATTTTCGAATATCTTGCATCCTGTTCTCGTCTCTTCCGAAGCACAATACCTGTGCCGGATTATGCACCTTGTCATGTTCTCGTTTCCAGATCAGCGTATCATAATGCCAGACTGCCATACGTAACAAGAATTTATAATCGTACTCAGCCACCATCTGCCTGACTTTCGCCAAACAGGCCTCAACTATATCTTGTAACGCTTGAACTTTATCATCTTTTACCATCAACTCCCCAGAGAAATCCTTGCCATATTCTGCCATCCATACAGGCAACTCATCGCACAACCTATGTTGCGACGCTTCCGTCAACAACAGTGGCTCTAAATGCCCTACCGGATTAGACGTGGATAACGGATCTATGCTGTAACTGATGAACATTTTCGCCTCATTCTGTGGTATATACTTATCCACCAAATCCCTTCCGCGATTGTTGCCTACCAATGCATTCAAGCAATCCTTCATCAATTCCCGCTCTCCTTCGTTATCTGCTCTCAACATGAATTCAACGGCATTATTTGCAAACACGATACGCACTCCATTCGTAACGGCTACTGTTGTATAGGGTGTTTTCTCGTTCTTATTCGTAAAGTGTAATTGTATTTCTTGGGGTCTCTGCGGCAAATATACCGATATATCCTCATGATCATTGATATAGTGTATCCAATACAATATAGCCGTTCCCCACACTGCTGCTCGATGCGCATATATTCCCTCTTGTTCGCAGGACACCCATATCGGAACGACGCCATTATCAATACACCTCAAATACGTATCATCTTGATAGATTGGTTTATAAATATGCACATCTTCTGATTCTCTCACTACCGCGACATATACATCTTTCCCATCGTGAATCCGCTCAACAGCATGATAGTTGATTGCGAACTTGCTTTCTTGAATCAATTCATACCCCTCATCCGGAGTCGGAACAATCCAATCTGCCGGTTTATCATCAGATAGATAGAAGCTATGCCCTTTAGACTTATAAATTGCATAGACATCCAAAGGCTCGGCAGAAAACATTCTATTAGCCACCTTAGCATTCGCGTTTGCGTAATGTAACAAATCGAGTCGTTCCCAATTATCCGACTTAGATAAGGCGACAAATGCATGAGCAGGCCACAACAATACAGGATGTTTTGGCTCTTTACTCATAGTACATCCACTTGTTTCACCCATTGACGCAAATAGTATAATAGACATATAGTGTTTATCCTGCCCTACTTGACTTAAAATCTTATTCTCTACACGAAGCACATGCTCCGTAATATCAAAGAATGGAGCATCACCTTTCGCATAATGCGTTGCCTTGTCATGCACAAAACACACATAGGCATAGCAATTTCTATCAAAATGGAATATCCGTTCGTACGTATTTGGTAATATCTTCTCACCTGTATCAATATTCACCGGTCTCCATAGCATTTTATAGAACACCTCCAATAATTGATGCCATAGATATTCATAACAGTCCTCCACCAACTGGTTAAGGCAACCGTATATTTGTGCTTGCTCTAACACATATCGCCGCAACGCATCCGCTTGATTGGTTATAACCAGGAAATAATACGTATCTTTATACTTGACAATCGGCTTTTTCAATAAAGGATTTTTATCCGAATCTTCTTCGTTCAATAATGCTTTTCTTTCTTTATCAACATCTAATACGAACGCATCAAGCACATCCTGTGAAATGCCTCTTTGGAAGAGTATTCCTTGCATCAACGCCTCACTTATGCCAAAGTCTGTATTGTTGTTTGGGGATACCAAGGGCATTCTTCGCCTATTACCACCTTTTATATACCCTCTTGCATGTGCTCTTTCTGCCATTAAGTCGCCCAAAGATAGTATCAAGGCAAATGCCTGATATACATTACGCATAAATGTCTCCGGCCAATGAGTATTTGCTAACCAAAGCACGCCATTCATTAAGTTAAGGATCTCACTCGCATTGGTTGCTATTCCCGGATATATCGTATGATTGCCTCCCACCCATACAAACGTCTCGGAATGAAGATTTATTGGGGGATCTTCCATATAATCTTCTACAAACTCTTTACTCAAGATCTTCTCGAACTCCTGAAGATTCATTGGCAGAACGCCTTCATGCATAGTTAAAGCAGCATAACGAGCCAATCGCTCCATCCGTATATTCGCCCCTCGATTCTCCGGATTCAATTGCAAAGCCACTATCAAATTCAGTATATCCGCAACATCATGCGTCTTCATATATTCCATTGTCTTCGGAGCATCTTCTTTCGGAGGCTGCATAAACGGAGGCATGCCCATTGGCACATCAAAATCCATATCTCCATTTCCACCACTACTCATACAGCAGTATTTATACTTCTTACCACTCCCGCATGGACATGGATCATTTCTCCGAATTTTGCTTGACATAGTCTTCAGATTTTATATCACTCATACAAAGTTACAGAAAAAAATTGACATATACAAATGTATATGACACTTTTTGCAAAATATTTTCATTTTGTAAGCTTTTTCGTATATTTATACGCCATCTTGTCAGTAAAAATTGATCTGGTATAGTATTTGTCCTTGCATAAATGTTCCAACCACTGTCACTGGAAGATATAAAAACTGACAGAGAAAGGAGGTGTAATGAATGGGAAAGAATATACACGTAACTAAACATGGTGACGAATGGGCTGTAATGCAGGAGAATGCCCAGCGCGCTTCGGGTCTATTTGACACGCAACTAGAAGCTATTAACCGTGCTCGCGAGATTGCTCGAAACAACCAACAGGAAGTATGCATCCATGGTGTAGATGGAAAAATCCGTGCTAAGCATAGTTATGGACCAGATACCTATCCGCCACAAGGTTGATGAACCAGCCTTAAAAGCCAAGCGCTGCGACACATCTCGTGCCGCTGCGCTCTCATTCTGATATTTGCCAAAAGTTAAGATTAAACTGGCATATACACCTTGTATATGACAAAATCTTTCATTTTTTTGTGTTTTGTAACAATTATTGCCCATTTTACGCTTCGAATGGTGCCAATTTATTCCATTTTGACATCCGCGACACAACGAAATTTCCACTAAATTGTCCGAAGTCTATAGAATTTTTACAATACCATCATATACGGACAACTGACTTCGACTTATATGTTTCTGGTTGTCTGCCATAATAAGAGTTTATTCTTTTAGTCGGTATAATTCTTTGATTTTATGCGTTATGTATTCATTCTCTTCCATTAGGCAGGCTAGTGGTTCCTCAAAAAAACTGGATATGTCAAAATAGATTTCCTTGCTAATTTTACCATTTGATATAGGAAACATATCAAACATCTTTTCTCCTTGTTCCGTTTGAATTGAACTCAGATATTGTATAGGATGTTTGAATTTCGGATAATATGTTTTTAACCATGCGTATTCTGACTGGATACCCAAATCGTGAGAGGTTGTATCAATTTTAATTACATCAAACTTTTTGCTTTTTAGAATCCTCACCATTGTTGCTTTTTCACCCTCTCTCTCATATACATAGACGTCATTATTTCTAATGCGTTTGAATATAATCCGGAGCATGTCATAAAGCATTTTGAGACCATCCCGTATCTGTGGAATAGCAATCAATATCACACAAATCAGGACAAAAACTGCCACAAACCAGTTGTTTAAAAGAAACTCGACTATTTTATCATATTTTGTATCCATGTATGTTAATAATACTATACAATTTGTCATACAATCTTCTGCCTCAACCGCACAAGCAGTCAGCATCGATAATCTCCCTTTACACCCAAGTCATATCCTAACCATACTTTTGCTTACATATTCTACAGTTTGAAATTGTTCAAATAATATATCGTTAATCAAGGATGATTTATTCAATTGATTTTTCATAGGTTTCTATCTTAGTCATTTTCTTTCGTTTCCTCTATATAGTCTATTATCTTTCTCAGATATGTGGAGAACTCTGACTTCGGATTCGTTGATTCGATTTTTCTAATCTTATCATGCAAAGCGGAAGCAGTTTCTCGCGTTTCCAAAATGATAGGTCGATAATAATCACCATTCTCCATTATAATCTGCTGACATGCGGAATCTTCAATTACTTTTCCTAATATCGTATTAGCTGCATCATTTCTATGGGTGTCTTGATTAATCTCTGCTTTTTCTAGATAAGTATGCAGGAACACAAAATTAGTTGGTGTTATATTATATCCACCTCTATTAGTAAAGATTTCATTGCGCAACGTATGTATCTCTGTAGAAATTGCTGCGAAGCGGCACTTTCCTATAACCTTTAACCATACTTGATCGTCTATCTTGATGTTCTTCGCTGATAGCCTTATCAATTCGACAACAAGATTTCTCAATATTCCGCTTTCTGTATCATGAATGTAATCTGTTTCTATAAGGTTTGCTAACACTTTATCATAGTACGAATTGGCATGAGCTACTGTTCCATTTGCAAGAAAATCAACTAAAGTGCTATTTTGTAATTCCGCAGCGAACTTCTTCAAAAGAGTATCAGTTAATGGGGATATTGGAGAATTTTTCAGTACACTCACCCATTCCGGCTGTACCAACATAGATTTGATAGATGTCGTTTGTTCTTTTGTAGTCAACTTATAGCCCCAGTCCGTGGCAAACATTACAATCTTCGCACGCTCCACGCGACAAACCTCAGATAACAATTGCCAATCTTTTAACCAATCATCTATCAATGGATTAGAATCATGTTTATTCTCATTAATAACGAACTGTGTTAACTTTACAAGATATGGATGACGTAGCGACAAGCATTTTTTAATTAATGATGCCGTATCCATATAGAATAACTGATGATCTGTCAAAATGTGTAATTTTGCATCATCTATAGGCATATCTCCTGTTATATGCGTCAAGGCTTTCAAAGCATATATTTCCGAATAACATGCCATTTTTTGATCCGATTGGACACTTGCCCATAATTGCTCAACATAATTGGTAGGAAGTGCCGAGATTGGAAACTTATCATAATACATGCGTAGTATTTGCAGCAAAGGAGCGACCTCATTCGCATTGCGTTTACCCGATGACACTGTTTCAACCACTTTATCCACAAATGGGTGCAAATCATAATTCTGCTTTATTAACTGCACCTCTTTTACGAGAGCAAATTGATGCTGAAGTAATGATATTAAATGCTCATTAAGCTTTGTTATATCAGTAGTAATGGGAAACCTATTGAAATCAGTCTGCGCCGCATGAACATACTTGATATATTCTTCTGGTATTATTGGATGCTTGGAACATACAGCCTCAACTTCCCATGCCCTGGCATATTCCTTCGAAAAAAGAGCACTTAGTTGCTTATATATATTTGCGCCATCATCTTTTCCTATCAGAAATAATCTGGACAAGAAGTGTTTTGCGCATTTTTTCTGCCGTGATTCTGATACATGTTTGAATACTTGATGCATATATTCTGTAAATTCAGGCATAGCATCTCTTGTCTTTATGAAACCATCCGCAAAATGATTCCAGAACTTCTGCAATTTATCAAACGCCATCGATGGTATATCTTCCTTCTCCACCGAAGCAAATAATTTTGCAGCCCTTTCAAATCTTGCCGGTTCCAAATCAAAAACTACTTCCTCTAAAATAGACAATTGCTCTTCATTGGACATATAAAGAGCCAAAGAATCTACTCGTTTATCCGTATTAAAGATATCGCTAAACAAACGTTTTAGCATTATTTGATATGCTTTCTCCGGATTCACTCCATAATGCAAGGCTGCTATGTTACGTTGCAGTTCATCCGATTGTTCGCTATTTAATACATACTGATATGCTTTTTCATATAGACTCTCTAAGATATATTCTTCTGCGCTGTTATCATGCATATCAAAATGCTTCTTCTGGAGCACATATATAGCCATCGAGAGAGCCCCTATTTCAGTACTCCACGAATGATATAGATGCACCTACTCATTTATAAATGCTATTATTTCACGAACATTTGGCTTGGGATAGGTTAACCGATAGCACCTATTAATAATATCATATTCTTCATCAGTCAACATTTCGCCAAAAGCTTTATGTAAGAGTCGTCCGACGACTTCTTTATAATCTGTAATAATCGGTTCTGGTACATGATATATAACGGGGAAGGTTTTTTGTAAGAAACGATGAAGCAAATCAGCCTTCTTCACTTCTGTATCACCCTCAAACGCATTAACCAAATGTTGTGAATCGTATGGGATAACGCACCAAACATTTTCGTATCTATTATTTGAGTCAGCAAAGAATGTATGAATAGACGACCATAATGTACGAACCTTTTCTTTCGACAACCGATCCATATTATCAAAAACAATCACAAGTTTCTTTCCTTCTTTAAGAGCATTTGACAAATCATGCATCCATGCCTTAAACTCAGAAACTGTAGGCTCATCTTCATTGATTATGTATGAGGTTGTATCAGTTTTAGCTCCTGATTCATACATTGTAAACATTCTTCTCCATCCTTCGATAAATCTACCCTTGCTTTCATATAAAAGGTACACGAGGAACAGAAATATGGGAATTAAACTGATCAAAATATTATGCCACCATGCTAATACACCATCTATTTGTAGTATACCGACCAATAGACCCATCGCAACAATTGCCAAACCGAACCATTTTGTTGAATTATATATAGACGGCACAGTTATTTCTCTTGTGTATGACTTATGAGTCGTTAATGCTTGCAAACGTTCAGCCCATGTACATTCCATCAATCTCGGATCTGCGTTCTCCTGTGGATTACGATTAAGCATCACAGTCTTACCTATCAACTGTTTATTATCTATTAAATATTGCGTTAGCATGAAAAGAATCGACTTGCGTTGCAAATCTTCTTGATTCCCCCAAGCGTCATAAGTAAAGAAAATATAATCCGTCTTCAACGCAGAGTCATCCTCAAGCATCTTTATGACATTGGATTTGCCAGAACCCCATTTTCCTTCGATACCGATAAGACGTGGTAATTTAGCCTCAGACATATCTATGCCTGGATCATCTGTATTTAACATGTACTGCTCAATAGCCCCTTTTATCTTCTCCTGCGATTTACCTTCAAACAAATCCTCTCCATAAGGTGCCGTACTCAAATAGCGGGGATATATCACCTCCGTCTTAACTTGAGCAATTTCATCAGTACTCTTTTTCTTTACCATATTTTTAAGCCTTTCGACAATTTTCACTTTTCTGATCTATTAGATGCTTGCTAATATTTCCTCGAAACTTTCCTCTTTACTCAAAATATCATAATCCTTATCATCTTGCCATTGCTTAATGCGCTGAAAGCAATTCCAATTCAAAGCATTCTCTCTGGTACAGCAATCGGCTAATAAGATAGATATGGTCTCATCGGTATAGTCGTTATCTTGTCCGTTCACGTAAGCCAGGAGCGGAAGCGTAGAATGGCCACGCCAAATATACTTATCATCCACAGCATCCAACTGCATATTCGACACCATGGTATCTATATCGTTGCGTGAAAGCGTCGGCTCACCCCATCTCTTCAACTTGTTATTCAATTTTGCAAGAATATGCTCCTCGTAATCGGCAAGCAGTGCTCCTGTTTGAGCAAAATTGGATACTCCCCATTTGGATATTCCCAACTTTCGATTCATCTTTTCTGCTGCAATATACATGTATCCGATATACCGCGAAGCCGGAGCTGTAATCGAGCATAAATCTTCTATATTCGGCAGATTGGCCTTTATCTCTTGTCGAACAGCCGGATCCATCAGCAATGTAATCTCTAAATCTCGACCATCCGTCTCGAATAGATTCGGCATCGCCACATCATGGTTGCACAACCATTCATAGTCTTTATCGATGATACCTATCACGTTGCGCATTCCTGCATTACTTCGATTTTCCAATGTCTTAATTAAGGCCTTCTTAACGCTACCAGTCACTACAGTTCCTTTCTCCACCTTGCGCATAAGAATCTTGTCGGCATTAAAAACCTTGTAGTACATATACACGTCCAGATAACCTTCTACAAGCACCCACACCTTATTCTTCGCCTCCTCATGCTTCATCGCGGATTCGATTTCAGAAAGCACTAATTTCTCGTATCGCTTTCCAACCAATTGGGCTAAATCGCGGTTTATTTTCCTTTGCGCTGCTTGTCCCATTGTTCCCATAAATCTACTGTTAAAGAGAAGTCATCATCAAACATCTGCGGCGAGTGCGTCGCCATCAGCACACGCAGATGCAGTTTCTTCACTATATCCTTGATCGTTCTGCAGAACTGAAGCTGCCAATACATGTGATACGACATCTCCGGCTCGTCTATCAATACCAACTGGCTCTCAGTCTGAATGAAAAACAAACCATTCATGAGACACAGTAGGTGTCTTTCTCCTGATGCCAACTGGTAGAACTGGAGGAAATCACCGGTTTTCTCCTTTACCAAACGGTAACCATATCGAGGAGACAGTTTCAACTCCGTCCCAATGAACTTAAAACGATCCATCACTGTACGGTACGTTATCAACCGATCAATAGGCTCTCTGTTCTCCCGAATGGCATTCTCATATCGTTTAATCAGAAATATCAAATCTGCACCTACAAACTTCCGTAAGTTTTGATAAGGCTCTTCACCTCCGATATGGATGTCGCAAGCTCGCAGAAAATCCAATATCTTCAGCACTTTCGCTTTACGCTTCTGCACATCCTCTTCATTCCATTCATTGACTTCTATACTATCCGGCTTATACACAAAAGTATTCTCCAATCGAACCTGAAGATCCGTTAGATATGTCTTAATATTTTCTACACCTATACTCTGCTTGTCATACGAACTCTCCAGTTCCTTAAACACCCTGTCATCTGGGAAGAAACGACACCTATCCGTCTGCAACAGCATCAGCATATTGGTCAAGTCATCCCCCTCTTTGGCTACAAGCGTATCCTTATGGAATGTCCATGTATAGCGTTCCTTCTTCTCAAAATCCGTTTTCTTAACCGTATATTCACATTCCAGTTTCGTTTCTACATCCGGCAACTCATCCGTCATCGAATCGGTCTGGATAGGTGTAACAGTACGAATCAAGTCGATCGTCTCATTTCCATCAAAAACAAAACGCAGATGCCCAAAAGGATAGTGCATATACTCATACGGAGTGAAGGTGGATAATCCGGCTATCATCTTCAGAATAGTCGTTTTACCCATACCGTTCGGTGCTGTGATATAGAGCAAGTCCTTGAATGATGACTGCTCCCAATCGATGACGTAACTGTACTCGTCAAACAGATTCTGAATCTCTAATCGTTTAAGCATTGGGATAATATTGTCTTAATATTTCACGTAACAAATCATTTACCTTGAGGTATTTCCGATGTTCAATATTATGTTGCCCATCAGCTGTCACACATGCTTCATACATCGGATAGTCATTACCCTTACTGGCATTATTCTGATGCTGGAGTGCACGGAGATTCTGCTTAATATCCGTACCACCCAATGATACAGGGAAGATATGATCTACCTCCCACCCCATCTCATTGGCCTGGTTGCCGTATTTGTCCCAACGGATCCATGCACCACAGGCATCCTTACGGAACACCGTCTTGTCTATGCCTTCCACGGGAAATGCATTCTCCCATGCAGCACTTTTTATTTCATCTGTCGTCATATACGTACCATGCACCTATGCGCACAAAAAATTTGGGCACAAAGATACAAAAAAAAATCCAAATATACAAATATATGGAGTTAAAAATGTTTTTTTTCTTTATTTTGCGACTGAATATGCACCTTTTTGTCGCAAACTGCGCGAAAAATCGAATGATTTTCCATTTATCATACTCTTCCCTCGTTCTTTCGATGCTAAAGCAGTACCTTTGCAACCGTTTTGCCGAGAGGCAATGTAATTAATTGCATTACTAACACATTAGTGTTCCCATTAGTGTCCACTAAAATAAAACAAAAACGAACTATATTTAAAAGTAGTCAAAATTTGATAGATTTTAATGTTTACCTGCCAAGTGTCTCGTCGGGAGTGTTCCGACACTCCCTTGCCGACGGGCGCTCCCAGCGGGAAAACAAATAAAAAGGGATTACGGTTTCCGTGAAACAAATCCATCGACATAATCAGTGTCATGTTTAACGACAGCAAAGCATTGTCTAATGACTTTGTTAGCAACAGCAATCATGATTAGTTTCCCGGATTTACCTTTCTCTTTCATTCGCACATAGAGTTTGTTGCACTCCGCGTTATGTTGACTCATACTCCACGCAGCGACGTATAGTTGCGAACGCAAGTGAGCATCTCCGTTGCGGTTAATGTGACCTTTGAAATGTACTGACGTTCCAGACTGCTGGTAGGTGGGACAAATGCCAAGATAGCGCGAAACTTGCTTTGCATTATCAAAGTACGTAAACCCACCGGTAGCAAGGATGATAGCAGCAGCAAGGCTGACGCCAACACCTTTAATAGATGTTAGTCTTTGCATTTGCCGATCAAATTCCTTCTGTGTAAGCACGATGAGATCCTCTTCTACTTTGCAGATTTGCTTCTCCAAAGTCTCGATGATTTTATCGATAGCTTTGAAAGTAGCAGCGTCTTTTTGAGGCAGCACTTCTAACGACTTTTTAAGGTTAGTAGTGGAATGTAATTGCTTTTGGAATTGCCTCAAAGCTGCGCGTTTCTGCTTGAGCAGAAGGATAGCTTCGGAAGGCATCTTGAATGGAGCCGGTCTCATCCGTTCTCCATAGAGCGACAATAACTGTGCATCCGCCTTGTCTGTCTTAGTGACGGACAACATGGCACGGGCAAAGTTTTTGACCTTGAGCGGATTCTCCATGCTGGTAGTAATGTTGGCTTGATTGAGTAGATACAGTAATAGATAGCTGTAATTACCTGTTGCTTCCATTACACAGTGATCATCTGCTTCCAGCGTGCGAATGAACTCATGAATGCCTTTAGCGGTGTTTTTGAACTCACGTGGCTTGTAGTCTCCTTTAGAAAGGGGATACACTACCAAGAAAGTAGACTTGCTAACGTCAATACCAATGTAACGCATATTGTTTAATATTTAGTTGTTTGATTTAACATCGATACATCTGTGTACTACCATTGTGAATACGGGTTTGCGAATTGCCCTACAAACTATCCAGTTTTGGATGTAATAGGTGTGGGGACTGAACATTTTTGAAAGGGTTAAACCCTACTACCAAATCGGCCTTGTTCCACACCTTGGTGTCAAATCGGATGCAAAGATACAACAAAAAATTTGAATATACAAATTAAAAATTAAATATACAATACCAAAAATACATTCACGTTCAAATCGAAAAGTTGAAATATGCTCATAAGGCACAGAATATAAGTTATTTATAGAATATATAACAAAAGTTAACGCAACAGTAGTATATCAATTTCAAAAAATACCAAAAAATGACAAAAATGTTGTAATCCTATTAGAACGGAACAGAAGAAAGCAACCGGATGACATCCGGAACAATTAACGACGTTTAACTAACTCGCGATTGGAAGTCGCGAGCACAAAACACTAAAATTATGGAAAGACAGAATAATGATGAAGAGTTCGAGCAGTACTGCGAGGTATGCGGGATGTTTGCGGACTTGTATAACGATGACGATGCATCGTACTACAACAAAGAAACGTTTATTGATGATCATATCCGGTATGCATCGGATTGCATGATACGGAAAGAGTTCATCAGACGCGGTTTGAGTGTGGAAGATCCGTATCAACGGATAATGCAGAGATTGGGAGAATGAATCGAGGTTACGACAATGGTTCGATAATGGTTCGAGATTCTCTCGATAATGAATCGATTTTATCGAATCATTATATAGGTAATCGAAAACAAAAACATTAAAAACAAAGACAAAAACATCAAAAACAATTATTTATCAGGTAAAGGAAAACGTTTATTAAAGGAAAACGCGGCAGCATGGTCTTACGCCTTGTATCTAATCATCCAAGACTTTGCTTGTATGCGAGCATCCAGACAAATCCTTGTATGCTTATCTACTGTCTGGTGTAAACACCATACTGCTGCCTTTTAAGAAAACGAGTTCGAAAACCAGTAAGAAAACAGCATTGTTAAATATAAAAATGAATGAGTATGGAAATAATATTAGCGAGAAATTGCAAGTCGTTAACGGGATGCTTGGGGAAGAGTTACGGATGCTCCATCACCCGAAGAGGAAAGAAGTTCTTCACGATACGAAATCCGAAAGGTCCGAGGATTAAAGATGGGCATCTGCGGTTCATATTCGAGTGCGCACGGATGGCAGAGAATAACTTCCTGATTGCGGATATTGATATTCGCGGGGAAGAGTTGCTGCAAGCGGCACGCGAGGCAGATGTGGAGATGGAGACGATATTGCCGGATGTGCAGTACAATGCGCATGACATACGGAGGATCAAAACGTATTATGAGCTATAAAGAAAACGAGGCTGTATTTTTATCAGTTAAAGGAAAACGAGGAATCCCAAGTTGTTAACCACAACTTATGCCTAATCGCCAATCCATTTGCTTGTGAGCAAGACTCCCAGACAACTGACTTGTCAATTACGCACACAGATACTCTGTGGGATTCCTTAAGAAAACCTGATAAGAAAACATGCCGAAAACATATTATGTACAAATTATGTAATGCCTATGGAGAAAGAGAAAGTAAAGAAGTACAAGAAACGTGATTTGAGACTGACGTTAGAGCAGCGAATGCAAGAATATTGGAATGATCCGACAAGGAAGGTGACTCCCATGGAATTCTCCCGTATGCTCAAGGCGTATTGCGAGGAATTCGATCTTCCTGATGAGATTCGGAGAGCCAAAGAACTCGAAGAACCTCTCGTTGATGCCTTTGGCACCTGGCTCGGGTATCCGCTGCGCGAAGTTTCTACCGGATTAAAAGGAAAACGTTTGATTTCTTCAATGTAAAGGAAAACAATTTTAAGGAAAACGCGGCAGCATGGTCTTACGCCCTGTATCTAATCCTCCAAGTCTTTGCTTGTGAATAAATTCCCAGACAAATCCTTGTATGCTTATCTATAGTATGGTGTACACCATACTGCTGCCTTTTAAGAAAACGAGTCCGAAAACGGATTCGAAAACCCATGCGGCGAGTATGTGATATTATTGAATTGTTTTCTTAGTTCACTGCGTTCTCACGATTACTGCAAGCAGTTTTCTTGCCGAAGGCTGTTTTCTTGTTAGGTTTTCTTATAGTAGCCGTATTGAGATCTATTAGTAGAAGTCAATGAAGCGGAAATGGCTATTAAAGGCGATGGGAGCTCGCTCACAATCGCATTAAGAGGCAATTACGCTCAAGCCGCGTGGGCCAACAGGTCAGCGGACATAAGGCTACGCGTTTTCCTTTATAGAGAAAAATCGTCAGAACACGTATAACTTGCCGTTAGAATAGTGGTAGCGTTCGACCTGAGCTCGACGTTCTGTTCCGAAGTTCACAAGAATGGCTATCGGGAACTTTGTGGCACGGAGATAACCAAAGGTTTGGTAATGTTCCCGTTCCGATAGTTGCGTGATGGCTTTGCACTCGACTATGATGTTTCCAACATTGGACTCAACTACAAGATCCATCTTCAGATATGCTTCGAGAGGCTCACCATTGAACTCCGGATGGAATTGGAACTCTTTGTGGACAGTGAGTCCCTGTTTGATCAATTGTTTAGTCAGCGCTTCCTGGTAGATATACTCCGGAAGTCCGGAGCCGAGTTGTTTATAGACTTCGAAAATGCTGCCTACGACATCGTAGGAGGCTTGAACGAGTTGCGATTTCTTCGGCTCTTCCACACTCTCCATCCTCTCCGGCTTCTGCGGGAGCATATCTTTTACGTCTTCGATCGTCATAACGTTATCCTTTCTTCAACTAAATGTTTGAGCATTGATAAAATAAAGTATAATTACTTTTATGTGCTTTAAATAGTGTTAATATATATTACACTTTGTATTAAACATGTCGTTTAATTAACGGATAAGTGGCAAAAAGTTCCAATCCCGAAGCTGTCTCCGGAATCAAATCCTTCCGTGCAAAGTTTTTTGTCTCGGCATCCATAAGTACCTCTCCCAGCCCCTGCATCAAGATACGCGAGGAATAGCCTCGTACTTTCTCAGCGCATTTCATGGCATATTCCGAGACGGGAAGTCCGGTGCGTAGTCGAACAATCTCCTCGTTGATCTCCGTTCGTTTCTGCAAGAAGAACCACACGTCGTAGATATCACGCGGTGTGATCCGTTCGCCCAACGCACAAAGCTTATGCGCATACATATCCGGTAACGTCATCACGCGGATGTCGGTGCCGAGTAAAGAACGAATCTCATAATGATTCGGGTAGTCCCGATTGCTCACTTCCACTTTCAGCATCCGTTCTCCTTTGCCATAGTTCAGCACCAGTATCGGCCCATAGAACTTCATAGCCTCATCGTCAATTGTTCCGAACTTAAGCAGCAGGTTATGTAGTTTCTGATAGACGTATTCGGTTTTGGAAGCGTCCAGCAGGTTGAAATCCAAATCGGTAGAGAAACGCGTCAAACCATGGAACAGCATCAGCGAGGTGCCACCCATGAAGGCTAACAGTCGGCTCAATTCCGGGTGACGAAAGATAGCAAACAGCACTTGCATCATGTAATAGCGATGTTTATTGATGTCCATTGAGTAGCGCCTCCACACGCTTGGTGAGTATTGGTGAGTTATATACCGGCAAAATCTGCCGAATGAGTTCTTGATTGAGTGGCCTGAGATTGTCGAAATAGCACTGCCCGGCACTCAGATACACCATATCCAGGAACGCACGTTCAGGTGTCGCAATGGCGATGTTATCCCGTTGGTCGATGCCGAGCATATTTGCCCAAAGCATCGGATTGATCTTCCGGAACACATACGACTTGCCATCAATCTCCACGGAGCGAGACAGATAACTGATACAGGTGATGTCCTCGGAGTATTGGAAAGTGACTCCGGCACGTGCTAATACGTATTCCATCGATATATACGAAGGCTTGAAGAGCGTACATGCCATCTCTTGCTCATCGTACCTAGGTTTGGTATAGACTCCGCTTCGCGGTGAACGCAAGGCACCAGTCCGCACATAGTAACGTAACGAACGCACAAGCGACTCATGGTTACGGGTACTGTCTTGCAGCGCTAACCATTGGGCCGTAAACACCGTTCTGGAGTTGGATAATATGGTACTTAAAACATCCATCGTGAACTATACATAACAAATATTTGTCGTTTCAGTGCACAAAAGTACTGCTTTTTATTCATTTATGCAAGTTTTTTGCGGAAAAAATCGCAAAAAAGTGAAAATTGTAATGCTATCATGTGATTTTAGGTTGAAAAGGGCTATGTAACACTAAAAGAGGCAGTACGTAACAGTTGAATGGCAAAATATTTGCAAAAGTGCCATTTTTGTGTGTATCTTTGCACTCGATTTTGGTTTTGAGAAGAAAATTATATCGATTATAGCTCAATTATAGCGATTATATTTGAGAGGTAATCAAAAAAACATAAAAAATGCAACTTTTAGACTAACACAAATATGAAACTAGACATTCAACTCATCACAGCAGCCATCCTCTCCATCGGTGGATTAGCACTGCTCTTCATCGGTACATTCATCACTCCTCCGGGGCAGATACACGAATCGCTGCTGGTAGGATTCGGAGAAGTGGCAACCTTTGCCGGAGCATTGTTCGGGATAGACTATGTGTACAAACATAAGAAGTAACGGGTATGTATTATAAACTGATACGAAAAGCGGCAGATGGGAAGGCTGTGCGAGGGAAGCTGTATTGGACGAGTCATTATTTCAACAATCGTACCCAATTGCTCACCGAACGGTTGCACTACATCTGCGACACGCTTGAAAACGAAGACTATCTCGTTCCGGCACTGATCTATAAGATTCAGGTGAGTAAATCGCCTAAGTTCCAGAGACTCTTGCCACTCTTGGAACAGGTGCCGGGACGAAGCGGCATACGAGTCCATCGCGGGACGAAACCTGAGCACAGTAAAGGCTGTATCCTTGTGTCGCCATACATGGAGCAACAAATCACTTCCAGATGGTTGGCAGAACAATCGGCTCATGAAGAAACGCGGTTGGAAATCTGTAATTACACTAACTTAAATGTTGGTGTGATTGAAGAAAACCCAAAAAACACTGATGATTGATTATTGAGATTATAGTAAACCAAAAATGCGGCAGCATGATCTTACCGATCCAAATGTAATCAACTAATCATCCACTTGAAAGCAAGCCTTTCAGATGTATGCTTACTTGTTCCCATTTCAGTATGATATAAATATCATCCTGCTGCCTTACAAAAAATCTCAAAAAATGTCAAAAAATATTTAGGCCATCAATCATCAGAAAAAACACAAAAAACGTTTCACTTTCAAAAAAATCTTTGAAGAAATGGCAACTGAAAAAGACGAAAAGGACTGGGTGAAAGTCCTCTACGAAATCATCCTGAAGATTCTTACACTTGGTTTCTACCATGTGGAGAAGCATCGCAAGGATAAGTAAGATGAGCGAAAACGCGGAATCATCAGTCGCTTGCAGCGCCTACGCGTAATTGCTTACCAACCTACTTGTAAACAAGCTTACAGATAGTTTGTTATTCAATCCCGCACCGCAGGTATACACCTACATGATTCCTTATAAGAAAACGACTTTCAGTCCAAGAAAACCACAATCCTCCCCAAACCCTCGAAAATCAGACAACCATCTGATTTTATACTTTCACGCGATGAGAAATATGGTGGTTGCCATATTTGCGTGAAAGAAAAGTTTTCGAATTCGTTTTCTAGAAGGCAGCAGGATGGTTGTTTATAACCATCTGGCAGGTAAACATACAAGGATACGTCTGGATGCTTGCATACAAGCGGATAATTGGATGGTTAGATGCAGGTTGTAAACCATGCGGCCGCGTTTTCTTAGCTGAAGCACGATTACTGCGAAGCAGTTTTCCTTTTAAACCAAATTAACTAACATTATTAACAACCTAAACCTTAACTGCGCTTGGGCTAAGGCTCAATACGACTCGTAACCACGTTACTCGTATGAATTTTTGCCTTGCCCTACGCTTTCCCCACTGGATGCGTGCTCGATTCGGATGGCCACTGGCAATCCTCCGTGTTAGCGTCCATCGGGGACCCCAAAATTTTTCCTAAACCTTAAAAAATTTTATTTTATGGCAGTAGCAGTTTATGCTGACGTTGTCAGCTCATTGAGCGGCGCCTTGACGAAGATCAACAAGAAATCGCCGCACGCAGTAGACCAGAAGATGGTTCTGGCTACACACCGTCAAGCACCCACGACTCAAGTCGGCAAGTGCAATCGTATGTATCTGCGCGGACTCAACTCAGTGACCCGTTCCACTCCGGTAACGGCAGATGAGGTTGAACACCGTACCAAGTTCTCCGCTGTTTCGGCAGCTGTGAATGCGCGTCTTAAAGACACGAGTAAGCAAGCGGCAGATCTTGCGGCGTTCAACGCGCAGAAGAACACGGCTGGAGGTAAGACGACTATGCGCTCCTACATCTGGAGCTTGGAGTCTGCGGCTTATGACCAAGCTAACGGCTAATGTTTGATGGGAGGGGGAACAAAAACTCACATGAACACGCATTCGCGATATAAACCAAAAACGCGCACACAACGGCTATTATTCAGATAAAGAAAAATATACCGAAAATACATTGATAGCAATAGTGCATTTTTCTATTTATTTCAAGGAAAACATGCCGAAAACATTACTATCAATGCAAAAATATCAAAAAATGCCGAAAATAACTGCTATTTGATGACAAAAAAGCGTTCCATTGCATTCCACTCCCAAAAACAACAGCGCAATTACCTAAACCGAAGCCGGATCAAATCCGGCAGTAACTAACGAAGAAAAATCAAACCTTAACCCCTCCCAACGGCATGGAGGAGCCTTCTTCCTCGGGACGTAAACCGGCGAAGCGTTTGCGGACCGAAGAGTGGAGGCATGGGACGCCCCGATGAGCGCGTAACGCTCAGCCAATGCGTGCCCATTGCCGAACACGAATGGCAAAAGTAGAATGGAGTGCCGGTATCGATAGTGTATCCGGCGCATTGAGTAAACCCGGTAAGAACGGGCAGCACAGCTGCTCGAAGATGTTGCTTGGTACGCACCGCGTAGCGGCGACCACCAGCAGCGATTGCAACCGCTTGTACCTCCGCAAGAAAGTGAAACGTTCCACCCCTGTCACAGCGGACGAACAGGCACAGCGTACGCGTTTCGCGGCAGTGGCACGTGCGGTGCAGGCACGTAAGCAGGATCTGACGAAGATCGCCGGTGACCTGGCAGCGTTCAATGCCCAGAAAGACAACGCGAACGGCAAGAAAACCATGCGCTCGTATCTGTGGATGGTCTGCGACGCGGAGCTCGGGTAACAATCCTGTAGAGTCCGAGGATACCAAAGACGCGCAGAACATTATGTAGAACCCGATTTAACCAAAAACACGGAATCCGAGTTGCTAAACAACAACTCTAATATCATTAATCAGCAGACTGCTCGTGAACAAGTTTCCCTGACAGTCTGTTGCTTAATGCTATAGCAAATACTTTGCCGGATTCCTTATAAGAAAACAAAATTCGAAAACATACCGAAAACAATAATACCACTACGCATTAAATATGTTTTCCAAAAAAACAAATCAAAAATACACAAAAAATGATGATTGATTTTAGTGCTCCGCACATGTGAATATTTCCACTAAAATGCTCTTATAAGTGAACTTAACGATCATTTTATCCGAACAATTCCCATCTATACAAGATAAAATCAATCATCACAAATATACCAAAAATACATTCACGTTCAAATCGAAAAGTCGAAATAAGCTCGTAATGTACAGAAATATAGCAACATGCGGAGAGTACGACAAAAGTTAATGCATCAGTAGTAATCCGAGTTAACCAAAAACACGGAATCGGGAGTCGCTTAACTGCGACACAAATCAACAGCCAATCTATCTGCTTGGGAGTGAACTTCCAGACATATAGGTTGGCTGTTTATTTAGGTAGTTACCCATCCCATTCCGTACAAAAAAACGTCATTGCATGACTCACAAAAAAACGTTACACTTTCAAAAAAATTTTATTGAGGAATACACACGGAGAACATTATGTGGAATCCGAGTTAACCAAAAACACGTTACACTTTCAAAAAAATGCTTGAGGAATTCTATATTTTTTCAATTTTTATTTGGAAATATGCCAAATTTTTCGTACCTTTGCACCTGAATTCGGAGAACTGATGTGTTATTATTAAAAGAAAAATTAGTCCTGATGCGCTAACTTTAAGAAAATACAACCAAGATAAACACTGATTATTGATTTTATGTGCTGCGCACCATGGGATCTTTGTAGAACTGCCTTATTTTCAAATAAATTTGACATAAGTCAGCCCTACAAATCTCCCATCTCTACGAAATAAAATCACTAATCAGCAATAAACATAAATAAAATCGCCGTCAAATCAAAAATTAAAAATATGCTCGTAAGTTGCACATAACGTGCAAGAAAAAAACCTATCATAAGAATTAACGCATCGGTAGTATTCAGAGATTAATCATACCCCCAGTGGTTAAGAAAATTAGCGATTATGGTTCAAAAGAAATGCGCTTTGTGTAAACGACAGACACCGGATCCCGACGAGATTCAACTCCTCCCGGACTATCTGCTGCCGCATAGGAATTGCACACCGGAAGTGCGAAGCCGTATTGATGCGTTACGCCGCTCGCACATCTTCTGCCATGATTGTTACCGACGCCTCAAAGGATTAGATAGAGCCTATCGGACTTCACAATTCTCGCATCACCACGATCCGGTTATCAATTATCTGTTTTGGATGTCCGTAGTATGGCGCATGGCAGTTGCAAAGTGTGAAATGAATATGTTATGGTACGAGCAAGAGAAATTGAGGCATATACTCAATCTATATCTTCCATCTACATACAGTAATTGGCAAACCCCTAATCCGAAATTACTCGGGAAATGTGCATACCGACTTCAAAAAGTAGGACATATCTATAATGAGGATCTTACATTAGCCGCCATTCATGAGCCATCTTGTCCGACCGTCATCATCGTTGGTCCCTATGTATTAAAATGGTATACCCGCTTTGCTCAATTCTTAGAAGTTGCTGATAAAGTGGGCGAAGATATGGCATCTGTTAACTTCGGATTTCGGCGAGAAAAGACAGGACACATTTCTGCTTTTGAATATGGCTTTGATATTATGGGAATAGAGCAAACAAACCGCATCTATGACAGGAAGATGTCAGCATTTTTATTGCGCACCCTACCGGATGTCACAACGATTCAACCTTTTCCCAAAGAACTGCGAGAGCAAATGAATCAGCCACTCGAAGACATGAACGAATGTTATGGCAAGCGAGTGGATGTAATTGAACCGTTCTAATGAAAACGCCATTAGTGTCCACTAAAATAAAACAAAAAACATACATAAACCCTTTTGAGTGTTTTGTAGCTGCCGCTACCTGTGCTAAATGCTGCTAAAAACTCCTCGAAAGCGAGCTTTCGGATAGTTTTTATCACCAATTATCACCACTCTCCTAGCAAAACGCTCAAAAGAAATAAACATAAAAAAACATGTTCGTTTCAATGCATTGCTTATGTAAAGGCTTATAGTACAGCAGATTCATAGGTATATGCAAAAAGTTAAATGGACAACAATGTGAAAACGCATCTATACATAATAGGTAATGGCTTTGACAGATACCACGGCGCGGCTTCAAGGTATCTGGATTTTCATAACTATCTCTTTGCGCGAAACCCGGAGATAGTGGGTGCGTTTGACCTGTACTTCGGACCAAGAAGTATTGATCGAAGTTTCAACTTTGACCTTGGTGGATTCTGGTGCGTGCAGCCGAAATCCGAACGCAACAAATACCATCTCCCCTATCCTGCTACAACATGGGCTAAAGATCATCTATGGGCAAACTTCGAATACCATTTGGGCGACATGAACCGCGAAAAAGTTTTTGAGGATTTGGATCAGTACTATCCTAAAAAACTGCGACATGCACAAAAATTCACTTTTCATAGTTATGTGACTCCGATACAATCGCTATCATCCCGCATCAACGAGTGTACATTTAAAATGAAGTATCATTTTCACCGCTGGATCAACAAGTTGCATTACGCGAAAGGTTGGAAGAATCGCATGTTAGCCCTTGAAAACGATGCCATGTACCTTACGTTCAATTATACGACCTTTCTTGAAGACGAGTACACCATTCCGGCATCACAGATATGTTACATCCATGGTAACAGACATGACCCATTCGGAAGTTTGGTATTAGGGCATCGCGCCAATATCGCACAGGACTTTGAGAAATGGAAATATCTGCGTCGTAATCGAAGGCACTATCGTCCTAATCTCAAGGACGAGAAAGGTCGTTATTATGCAAATGACAACATGGAGTACCTGGCATACTTCTTATCTGATGAGCAAAAAGGAAACTGGCATAACGTGTTTCGGTACAATGCAGTATTGGAAGCCAGAGAGATATTGGAGAAGTACTATGATGCCAATATGAAAGATACAAGTCGTATTATCGATCAACATCGACCATTCTTTCAATCTCTAAAAGACATAAAGAAGATTACGGTACTCGGACATTCATTGTCCGCTGTCGATATGCCGTATTTTGCAACCATCAAGGAGCAGATACCGAATTATGTAGATTGGGATTTTAGTGTGTATGGTCAACGCGACGAACAAATGGTAAAACAGTTTTGTAAACAAATGAACATACATCGTGACCATTGTCACATGTTTAATATCGCTGCACTCATTCGTTCCACTCAACCATAGTGAACGATTAGTTAATCACCTCATTTGAGGAAGGATGGAGGTTCGCCTCTGCTGCAAGAGCAGTTCTGTTGTATGAGTGCGCTATGTGCCGAAAGGCATATTTATCGGGTGATAACATCACCATAAACCAGCTCTGTCATGTTGCTGATTATCAGCGGGAGTAGTAATGGTTATGAAGGCTATAGCAATATAGCCTTCTTTTTGTCGATAGGCATTAATTGATACATCCCTGTCGCATGCCATATACGATTACTCTTTGCTCAAGTTGGGCATTGGTTCGCTCCCTGCGCATTGAGTAAACCAGGAAAGAATGGACAGCACAGCTGTTCCAAAATGTTGCTTGGTACGCACCGCGTAGCGGCTACCGAGAGTAAGGATTGTAACCGCTTGTATCTCCGCAAGAAGACCAAACGCGCAACATCCCCGACCGAGGATGAACTGTTTGCACGCATCCGCTTCTCAACGGTGGCGCAGACGGTGAACGAGCGCCGCAAGGACCTCAGCAAGATCACGCCGACCAACAGGCTTTCCTTGCTCAGAAGGACCTTGCCGGTGGCAAGAAGACCATGAAGTCTTGGTACTGGATGGTCGAGGGCGACGCTTACGACGCCCAACACCCAAGGGGTTAACATCGGTTAACCATCCAGTACCTTCGGGTAACTAACGCAATGCGCAGTCGATTAACTTCGGCTGCACATTTTTGTATCATCATTTACCTCGTTTCCGCTTTCCTCTCCATTGGGGATAGGTGAGATATAGCACAAGAATAATTATTAGCCCTACAATAGACCAAAATGCCCAATTAGCATACCATATGGTATCGCGAGTCGCCTCATTGGTCGTTGCAACCGCAATCACTAAACTACAAAGGAGATTCACGACTATGGAAACAATTATTTGGATATTTCCTATTCGTTCTTTTTCAAATTCTGTAAAAAAGGAATACGAATCTCCATTTGCAGAATTATTTCCCATGTCTCTTTTCTGCTGATCCTTTTGAAATAAAATTATATACTCATTATCTTTAGCATTTAACTCTGGTATATATCTATTAAATGCCGCACTTTCTAAAATACGTGTATTCTTTAATTTATTCGCTTCTGCGTATGTAACCGCATAATCACTTGGTATCACATGCATACAAAAGCAACTCTTTATCGTTCTACAAATATATTGACCTCTATTGACAAGATTATTGATATGCTCCGGTATATTCCGCATTTCGTTTATCTTCAGGTCATACTGATAAGACGTCTTTGCAATACCAGAGTGAATCACTACAAATTTCTCTAATTTCGTTTGTATCAATATTCGCACATAAGCAGTTATCGTTTGCGGTAAGTTATCTTCGCCTAAGACATCCAGATTGTTCACGTTAAATGTGAGCACTCCATTTTCATGATGTACATCACGAATAGGCAGAATCGCCAATGGATTTCTACTGCTGAACATGATCACACTTCCGTTAGCCGGTTCTCCCTTTATAGTATGAGTCGTATGTACGGTATCGTTGAAAATAAACTTATTATTCGCGTTATTCACGCTAACTAATGTATCAGCTAAGCACGAAACCTCATCTTCTTTGCTCAAGAATGGTAACGACAAGGTAAAGTTTACGGCACTGACATTATTGAACTTTTGCCATGTCTGTGAGCCAAACTCAATACCTATTTCGATAGCTCCTTCTCCATGCATATCCCATGTACAGACATGCAAGCGCTCAATTTCTATAGGTTTGTCAGTCAATAAAAAGATTGCGTTATTCATAGTATTATATCTTTATAGATCACTGTAAATACCGATATGACTGAGGTGCCACGAAATTAATATCCAGTTCCTTTGGATCCAACGGAGCATGGTATTTCTTATAATTGGCTATTGCCAATGCATAAGCCGTATCCGTTCCCTGAAAATACTGATCGTATAATTCTTGAGATATTCCTCCATATCGATTCGTCTGATTCCAGAGAGACTTTGGCGTATCCTCAATCACTCTGTCTATTTCAAATTCACCCACGATCTTACATATCGGACTGGTCGCATACACCAGCACCGACTCTACCGATTGTTTAAATATTTTTCGACGATACTCAAATCGTTTTTCTCCGGCAAAAATTTCTTCGCAGTACTGCGGTTTAATCGATAAAATAATTTTCATTACACTCTCCTAAATGAATAATATTATTAAATTGTTGATCCGATATTTTAAAGAACCCCCAATAGATATCTGCAGGGATGTGAACCGTTTCCACTAGCGCTGCCCTATTCAATCGCTTTGCTAACGCGAGGTTATAAGTCATCTTGATAAGCACGAATCTTGGACTTCTATACCATTTTCTTAAATCCTCCTCAGCAAAAACAGAATAGCCTTTGGTATATTTCAACAGTTCATCCACGTTCTTAAAGTCACCTCTCTTTTTCACCTCTTCCACTACGCAAACGGAGGTTACTACACTTCTAAACCATGCATATCCCGGTATATCTGTTGTACGATATGTTAATAAGATATCCCCGGGCTTTAATACTTGCGTATCTTGTATAAAGCTAATGTATATTTTGTGTATACTATTAGCATGGGAGACATCCGACATCATATCATATTTCTCACCCATCACTGACGAATCAGGAAATATAAGCGAGTGATACCGAGGATATATACTTAATACATATTTATCTCTATCACAACGATGAATCAGTGGATAGTCTTTCTCTGGATCATTCCAATCAACCTGCAAGGATTTTACGAACACCAACTCACCACCTTTTTTACCATATTCTTGGAAACCAAAATTCTTTACTTTCTCAATGAGAGGCTTCTGCATTACACGATCAAAAATGGTAACATATATCTCATCCACGGAATGATTCAATGCATAATCAAATGCTTTCTTAAAAAACCGTTCCCCTACCCTTGTGTTATGTCCATCTACTTTGAACGTTCCGATTTTCAGTCTTCGTTTGGGTGGCATAACCGGGGTCACATCCTCTATTGCCCCCTCCTCAATTTTCAGATACAAGAATGCTTGCACCTTGTCGAATTCATCACGTTGCACATAAGCAGTTTCACCGGCATCTGCTTTCCGTTTAAACCAATCCTCAAATCCGGGATAATCACTCTTTAATGAATCAAAAAACACGTCAGTCAGGTCCACTGCGCAAAACTTCTCTAAATTAATTGTCTCTATCATAACCTAAATGATTTAAATACGCTGCAAAGTTACAAAAAAAAAATGACATATGCAAATGCATATGCCATATTTTATCAAAAAAAATACTTTTTCACAGTTTTGTGCATCATTGCGCACCTAATCACTCAAAAAAAATGTCTCTTAACAGTTATTATTGTTTATCTTCTTCCGACCATCTTAACTCTTTTGGTAGCAGTGCATCAATTTCCTGTTCCGGACATGACATCTCTCCGTTTTCTTTCAATGCTTTTTTTGCAGTTTCGTAATCCTCGGGACTAGTACGAGGAGCCTTCTCGTTAATTTGTGACCATTCTTCAATCATTGCATCACGTTTCTGAATAATATCTTCATCTGTCAGTTTTCCTGCCTGTGCATCCGCCAAGATTGCTAAGGTACGCACTCTACATGACCATAACTTTTTCGCAATATCCGCATGATCCACACTCCATTGAGCATAGTTTCTATTCTTCAAAAATGAATTAATCATAGTCAATGCAAACGAGAGAATTGCGACTAATAATCCTATCCACATTTTCCATGTATCAGGCACATACTCTGTGATTGCAGATATACCACCTGCAGCCAACAATACTGACAACACAATTTGAGCTATTTTAAAACTGTCATCATAACGTTTGTAACGATCTGCACATTTCTCGTGCACTTTGTGAGTCCATACAAGCTGGTCATACAACTCGCGTACCCCAGATAAAATAGTTTTTGTCGATTTTTCCATAACTTATAATGATTTATTAATTATTCAATAGGCACTTCAATTCTATCTCTTGCAACCACTACCCCATTCTTTACTATATAACACTCCACATAGTGCGGTCCTCTAAAGTTTGAAGTCTCATGCCGTTGCATACCGCCTCTTATATTGGAGTCCACTATCTGTCCGCGCAGACAATCTCTTCGGACAGCTTCCGGTCCCACATTCTTCACTTTCCACTTCACTTCATAAGGCCATTCCACTGATGTACTAACTATTTGGAAGTCCAACGAACGAACCGTAGGTATACGCCCACACATATGCAGCAACTGTCGTAGCGATTGTGGACGGAATCCATCTGCTGTAATCCGACAGTCAATATGCAATTCTTCACGAATATCAACCGGATACATATCTTCGATAAACTCCTCAGCATCAGTAACATGTAGTGTGTCATACTCAGCTTTCTCGAGACATGCTTCAGGTGCTTTCGGAAAGTTTACTCCGAATACGCTTCGCCATTTTTCATGCTTTTTATTATCATCCGTCTCCTCGATTGCTTTCGATACGGTATTGAATGCTTTCTTCGCCTTATTCTGAAACTTGTGTTTCACATTAACACGTTGCCTACTGCCAAGTGCCAAATAAAACTCCTGCTCCGGCTCATTTTTCAAATACTCAAAACAAGCCTTAACAAGTTCATCATAATTCGAATACGTATATGTTGCATATTCAATATTGTCATTCAAGAAGTTATATGTCAGTGTATCAATCAGCAGTCCTCCCATCCCTACTCCAACCGTATTCTTCCACGCACGCAACATCTTGCATAGGTGTCGATGCGCTTCACCATACGTATCCTTAAACCTCTTCATCTCCTCTTGCTCTTGCTTAGGCATCGTCACACGATACGGTGTAGAAGATTTAGTATCTGGGAATTTGTACTTGATTTTCCCATCCTCCTCAAACTGAAATACAGGCTGTACTTCCACCGTCATAGAGTCTGAAAAGCGCACATCCACTACCAGTCGATCATAGCAGATATCCGTATTAGGGTATAACGATTTTATTGCATCTCTGGTATCTCTCAACAACTTATCCGGATCGTTTTTGTAAGTTTCCCATTTTGAATCAGGAATGATATAGATCATATCCAAATCGGATATACCTTTAATACCTGTATATCGACCATAAGAACCTACGCGAAGACTATTGGCAGTCTCCGAATCCGTATCCCTATACCATTTATTCAATTTTTTCGTGATTGCCTGATAGCGGCTGCTGATTAGTTCTGCCTTATCTACTCTAATGTTCGCTAAAAACTGTCCGAATGCTTGTGCTGTTGTCATGTGTATGTATCCTTTCTGTTAATGTTAAACAAATTACAAATCCCGTGCCGAAGTTTCTAACCTGACATTTTGGCAGATTTACTTCGGCATCTCATTCATTTTCAGCAGAGCAAGGTGCAGTTTGAATATAAACAAAAGTGGCGTAGACATCTGCCCACGTCACTTTTGTTATACCTCATACATCATTCTTCAAACATTGCGTAGCATAGTATTTTTGGTATTTTTGTCATTAGATAGCAATGACATCCGTGGATGGGAATGTTTGTTATAGATAGGCTACTGCAAATCACATTTGTGAGTAACTATATAGAACAAAAATTCTCGGCACTTCAAGTACCATTGCTATCTAATAAGGTATTTTCTGTATTTTTCTTTTGTAGTTACTCGGAAGGAATCACTTAAATTCGTTAATTACATCTACAACGTATCTAACTTGCTCCTTCGTCATGCACGGACTAATCGGCAAGCTCAATTCACTATCTGCCAACATCTCCGTGATGGGAAGCGACAGTTGCGGAATGTTCCATGCCTCACAAGCATAACACTCCTGCTTATGCGGCGCAATGGGATAGTGGATAACGGTGCCGATGCCATGCTCATTCAAATGAGCAATCAGCCTATCCCTAACCCTTCCCTGAAGGGACGGGGATTCGGAAGTCCTTCCTTCTAGGGAAGGATTTAGGTTAGGCTCCTTCACGATGATCGGGAAGAGGTGATAGACGTTATTCTCATCCGGCAGTCGCTCCGGCAATTCGATGAGCGGATTGGATATGTGATCGTAGTAATATGCTGCTACTTCCTGACGACGCTTGATATCTTCATCGAGATACTTTAGTTTGACATCCAGTATCGCAGCCTGAATCTCATCCAAACGGCTGTTTCGTCCCGCATATTTGAACACATACTTGCGCTGCGACCCATAGTTCGCCAAAGCACTCACCGCAGCAGCCAGTTCCGGATCATTGGTCGTCACGGCTCCGGCATCACCCAGCGCACCCAGGTTCTTTCCCGGATAAAAACTGTGTCCGGCAGCTGAGCCTAGAGCACCAGTCCTCTTGCCGTTGAAGCGGCAACCGTGAGCTTGTGCGTTGTCTTCAACGAGTTTGAGATTGTACTTCTTGCATAAATCAAGGATTTTTTGAGTACAAGCGCACCGGCCATAGAGATGGACGATACAAATCGCCTTTGTCCGTTCCGTAATAGCAGCTTCGATAAGGCTATCGTCAATCTCTAAAGTACGCGGATTAGGCTCTACACATACCGGCACTAATCCATTCTCCGTAATGCCAAGATGGGTCGCAATATAGGTATTTGCAGGAAGTATCACCTCATCACCAGGTTGCATGATTCCTAACTCGATGTATGCACGGAAGATCCATATGAGTGCATCTAATCCATTCGCACATCCTATACAATGCTTTGTGCCGATATAGTCTGCATAATGGCGTTCGAATTGTTCATTCTCTTTGCCTTGCAGATACCATCCGCTGTCAATCACTCGCATCGCTGCTTCACGGATCTCGTCTCCGTGCATAGCAGTGACGTCATGTAAACTCAAAAAAGGAACTTGCATATTTACTTTGTAATTAAATTATACTTACTCATATAATTTGCGTTTAAGTTTAATTAACTTTGTACGCATAGATGGACTTATATGAGCCAACAACCTCGCTTTCCACCCCTTATTCGTATTCCAACTGCTCTCCCCCATATGTTCGCAATAAGTTTCAGGTGTACGGACATCTTCACCTGTTGTCAACACCGGACAGAAATAATGCACCGGAAAGACATGCAAGAAGAACGTTGGTTCTTCAAAATTTGAAATTTGAGATTTGAGATTTGAAATTGATTTAACATAGAAATCCTTCTCAACACCATCCGCAACGAATCCTTGCGCTTCAAGCCTATCGGAAAAGAAAGATGTATTCGGTGTCATATCCAAGCTCCCATCTTCCTTAAAAAACACGCGCTTATCGTACGTACGCAACATATCCTTCACCCACGCCCCATGTGCCTCGCTTGCAATCACTCCTTGCATCACCGGATTGCGTTTGCTGCCCTCATATCCAGCAAACGCCGCATACGTGTCCATTAACTCATCAAACGGCCTGTACACCATGAAATCCACATCCATATATAACCCACCGAACTTCTCCAGCGCCCACAGCCGCACATAGTCCGATACAAAAGCAAACTTTTTTGCTTCATAGGCTTGCCGTACATATAGCGGAGCCGCAGCGATGTCAAAATTCGTTTCATTCCACCACCAGTATTCCCAATCAGGCATATGCCCCTTCCACGAAGCCAAACACCTCTGCTCTAACTCCGGCAGTTCGCTCCCTCCAAACCAACAATAATGTATTATCTTAGGTATTCTACTCATACACCATACACCTTACACATTTTTAACATGCACCATCCATACCAACAACATCGGACTGATATTAGCGAGTCGAACTTTGCGTTTGGCTTTCGGATCTATCTTGTTTGTGGATAGAGGCAGGATATTCAATGATGATAGTTCATGTACATATTCTTTACGTAATGCGAACAAACTCGAACCGACATTAGTTAGTAATCCTATTACGCAATATGCCTCGATCATCTTATACCATTCTACTATACCCTCTTTCCACTTACTTTCTACCTTCAACATTTCACATTCCACTTTCTTCCTCTCATCTTCCAGATATTTAAGAAGAAGCACTATTCCATCCGTCTTTCTTATCTGCATCATAGGATTCTTCGTTTTCACCAACGAATCCTCACGCACTAAATAGTCATATACGATTGTATTGCAACTATTCATCCGTTCCGCTTGCATCAGCACCAATGGCAGCCACGGTGTATCGTCATAGTAATCTCCTGTAAAGCACCATATCCCATTCTCTGTAATTATCTCGCGTCTATACATATAGCGCCAAATATTGCACGCAATATCTAATCGTGTAGCCAAATACTCTGCTCCACTCATCAGCTTCGGAGTATAGTCAAACCGTTTCTCAAACTCCCGTTTCTCAATCGGTTTATACTCTTCATCCACAATCTGATAATTGAACCGCAGCATATCGAGGTTCTCTTCCTCCATCTGCTGTACCAACTTTCCATACACGTTCGGCTCTACATAATCATCCGGATCTACGAAACACAAATACTTACCCGTCGCGTGTTTCACACCTGTATTTCTCGCACCTGACGGACCTTGGTTCTCCTGATCCAGCACAATAATACTAGGGTGCTTCTTCCCAATCTCTCGTGCCATATCTGCTGAATTATCCGGGCTTCCGTCATTCACACAAATGATTTCCATCTCCGATTCCGGGATGTCTTGATTAAGCACGGAGTATAGGCATTTCTCCAGCCATTTGGCTGAATTATAAAGGGGCACTATAAAACTGAGAACTTTCATTATTTATAATGATTCGATTGATTGCATGGAAAGATTTCACCGGAAATACACTTGCTGGCATCGGACATGAGGAACACGGCTACTTCGGCAAGTTCATCAGGGACGATGTAGCGTTTGCCGACTGCACCTTTCAGGTACAGATCTTCATACATCTCCGGATGGCCTTTCGTATCTGCCGTTACTCCCGGAGCGATACCATTTACATGCACCCCTTGCAGCGCAAAGCGTCTTGCGATACCGGCAATGATATTGCCTATAGCAGCCTTGGTCATACCGTACGGAGCATCATCCGGATAAAGGCCACGTTCGGAAGTAACGAACAGCACACTCGAAGAAGGCACCTTCTTCTCCGTCACATACTGCACAAAGGCTTGCGTCAAGAAAAACGGACTCTTTACGTTAAGCAGGAACTGCTCATCGTAACTCTGCTCCGTTACATTCAAGAACCCATTATCGATATTGCACACTCCGGCATTATTCACCAAACCGGTTAAACCACCTAAAGCCTCAGCCGATTGCTTAATCAGTTTCAGCAACTGCGCGATGTTCGTCACATCAAAAGTAATGCTCTTGCATCCCAACTCAGCCGCAGCTTTCTGCAGTGCGTCCTCATTGCGACCAACTATCAGCACGTCCGCTCCTTCGGCTATAAACCGTTTCGCCAACATATACCCTATTCCCCGACTACCACCGGTAATCAGGATCTTATGTCCTGCAAGCGTCTTGCCATGCTCTATGGTCGTTATTCCGGCATTAATCTTCTGCACAGGTATTCCCTTCCATACCCATTGCCATAATCTAAATAAGTATTTCTTCATATCCTTAATTTGTTTATGGTTTACTGTGTAATGTTTATTTCTTTTCCATATATGCTTTCCGCAGAGCGGACAAGCGATTTCTCAACTCTACCACTTGCGGTTTAACTTCTTCAATATCTGACTGCTTGATATACATCAAATCGGAAGCCACTTGCAATTGCGAGTATGTTTCCATCAGTGATCCATACGCAATTTCGATAAAGTGCGACTTGTCTTTTACCGAGAAGCGCGATGTTCCTTCTGCAATGTTCGAAGTAATGGACACGGCTGCCCTACGGATTTGAGAAGTTAGTGCAAAGTCTTCCTTCTGCGGAAATTTATCCGATAAAAAATACACGTTGCGCACATACACGCGTGCAACCTTATAAACATCTAACTGCTCAAAGGCAAATACCTCATTCATACACAATACACATTCAACATTACACAATTATCTCAATACGCCCCATTTTTCAAGTTTAAATAATACACGTTCTATAAACCATACTAATCCCCAGAGATGGTGACGCTTGAGGCGATCGTATTGGGACATGGGGAAATGGTAACGATCATAGTCCTTCAATATCCCTTGCGGCACCAGTTCTTGGAGCAAGCGGTTGCGCTCCTCGTTGAGGATATCCTTACGAGTTTCGGATATGCCATTCATATCGAAGTGCGTAACAACGATATCCACATGCTTTGTGATTGCCTTACCCAACACTATCGACTGCATATAGAATTTCCAATCCGAACAAATCTTCAATGTCTCATCATAATAGCCATATTCATCAAACAGCGAACGCTTGATATATGCCGGACTATGATTCAGGCATCCTCGATAGAATATATTCAGCGTCACTTCATCTCTTCTACTACTCCGATCTACTGCACTCTGCTTAACCCCAATCTTCCGCATATTGCCATAGAGAATATCTATTCCATCCTCCATCGCTGCCATCATGCGTTCAGTAACATCCGGACCTGCGAGAGAGTCACCCGAATTCAGGAACTGACAATATTCTCCGGTAGCCTTCTTTATACCCTTGTTCATTCCGTCATAGATACCTTTATCCGGCTCACTCGACCATACAACACTTTCCACCTTCCGCTTTCCACTTTCCACTTCACGGACATATTCCTTGATCACCTCTACCGAACCATCCGTCGATGCCGCATCAACGATGATGTGCTCTATATCGCGATACGTCTGTTCAGCTACAGAGGCTAACGTCTTGCGCAAACCCTCTGCATCATTATAATTGACAGTTATAATACTTAACTTCATTCCTTCATTCTTTAATTCATTCACTCCTTCATTCTTTACACAATCGACTCATAGAGTCGCTTGTATCGTTCCGAAACGATATCTATCGTATAGTTGTTCATTACTTTCTCGCGCGCAGCGCGCCCAAGCGCGTTATCCTTATTATGAGTTACGCTCCACTCTATCCCCTTTCCTAAATCCTCACTATCGCGTTCCTTCGCTAAATATCCATTCTGCTTATGGTCTATCATATCGCCATTGCCTCCAATATTGAATGCCACCACCGGTGTGCCGCAAGACAAACTCTCCATGATCGTATTCGACAGGTTCTCGCTCAGCGATGGTACAATAGTTACATCAGCCGCGTTATACAATAAGGATAACATCTTATCGTTGCTAATATACCCCATTGTGCGAGCTGGTATCGGTAAATCATAACGTTGCACATCGTCATTGGTACCATACACCAACAATTCGATATTAGTATCATTAATTTGCTTCAATGCTTCTTTAAGAGACGAGAAACCTTTATTCTCATCAGTCAATGCTTTCATCGCGCCAAAAAGCAAATAGATCTTTTTTTGATCCAATCCCAGGACTTGTCTCGCTTCATGTTTACCAAATGGCATAAACAAATCCGTATCGATACAATTAGGAATTACCGTTACCGGGAATCTTCCTAATATTGCGCTTCGCTTTACGCATTCGCCTAACCACCTACTTGGTGTTACGATATGCAAATCCAACTCTTTGTATGCCTCCCTTTTCTTATAAAATACCTCATGCGCATAATCGTCTTCCGTCATCGATCCTAACATTGGACATGTTCCACAATGCGTCTCGTACTTTTTACATTCATATGGCACATGGCATATTCCTGTAAATGCCCAACTGTCATGCAGCGTCCATACGATGGGCGTGTGTATCTTCTTTAGTTCTCTTAGATCCAGGAACCGCTGATTTATCCAATTCAGATGAACTACATCATATTCCAACTTCTGCAACGCCCCATGACATGGTAAAGAACGTAAATCGGACAGAAACACATCCTTCTTCGTACTCTTATATGGATTCCATTTAGTATGATACCACTGATTCTTTATCTTCTCTACTACCCAATTGTAAACTTTGTAAAGAGAATTAGTCGGCGTAAATTGCCAAATCGTTCTTACATCTTCAGATTGAGCCCTCCCATTCTTCACAAACATCTGTACTCCTACCCCACATCGTTGTACACCTCGCATAATACGATTAGTGGCACGAGCCGCACCACCATAGTTCTCGTTCGTATTTACAAATAGTACCTTCATACTCTTACCTCTTACTTCTTACCTCTTATCAGGTGTTTTACAAACGATAATGTATCCATAATAAACCCACGTGATCTACGTTTCGCAAAGCACACCTCATCTCGCATACAATCTACATCCATTGTGCTCGGATGCGCTAACGGCAATATCGGATACACCGGTCTATCCCCATCTCCATTATTAAATGTCGTATGCGTTCCCTCTGCATCAAAACCTATATTCGAGATGAGATTTACCTTCGGATGTATCGTCAACGCGCTATTCTTAAACAGATGAATCTGCATCTGATAGTCCCAATAGCTCTTCTTGCTCTTATCTGCTTGTATCTCCTTTACCTTAAAATACCACCAATTCGCCTCCGCTCTATTCTTCGTCAGCCGCACCACTTGTTGTCTAAACTTCCATGCATTCAGATCTAACAAATCCAAATCAAACCCCTGCCACGTACTCCTCCATGCTGCCCATGCACCGGTAACCATATAATGACTAAAGCCGTACGACCCTTCACATTTCCATCGATCATGATACAGCGTCGAGTTGATAAACTGCACACGCTCATCATCTTTGTACCGTTCCAACAACTCCTCGCAATACCCAAAGAAATCGGGATGCGGCAAACAATCATCCTCCATAATAATACCTTGCTCTACGTTCTCAAAGAACCAAGTAATTCCCGCTTGCGGACCAGGGCCGCAGCCGAGATTTAGTGAAGAGTAAAGAGTGAAGAGTGAAAAGTTAGGATGCGCCACAGCATACGCAGACGTCAGTTCATTTATCACATCGCGTACCTCTTGGCATTTGATACGATCGTTCTCGTTACCTTCACGGGCTCCATCCTGGCATACATAGAGCGAGAGAGGTTCTTGTTTCAGAATCTCTGTCAGTACGCGTCGCGTATGATCCGGACGGTTAAAGGTTATTATCAATATCGGTGTCTTAAAAGCCATTTTATTTAAGGCAAACTAATTCCTTTGGATTTCAAAAAATCATCGTACTCGTTAATATAATCTGCTGCATCATACGCATTGTCTGTTAATACAAGACAGACACTTCCTGATGCAAATTCCTGCTCTGCTGACCATATACCGGGCGGGATCAACAAACCGAAATAGGGTCTGTTTAAAGTCACTACCTGTTTGTCTTTCCCATCATCAATCAAGACTTCAAATGCACCACTAACGGCAATCAAGAACTGCTTATCTTTAATATGTGCATGCGCACCTCTGCTTTCTCCTCCCGGCACATCATACTGATAAAAGACGCGTTTGATCTCAAACGGCACATCCACTCCGCCCTCTATGGGTGTTAAGTTTCCTCTCGGATCTGCAATCTTCCGCAAATCAATTAATTTGCAATCCTTGATTGTAACATTTTCGTTCATATACTATAGTTTTCTATTTACGTATTTTTGATTTTATAGTAAACGCTGGTTTGAGTATAGCAGCAAGCACTCGACCTGTATGGGGATGTAACAATACCCTATAAAACAATGGCAAATAATGCATCCTATCTTTGATACCTCCCCATGCGCCATGTACATGATCGTAAAAGATAGTCCGTTCTGCCCGATCCATATATACAACCTTATTGGCAAAACTCTTCATGCTCTTTATTGCGGTTTCTCGCAAATGTTGGGCAATCATTTCATCATTAACCTCATTACTAAGCGACAAAATCTCTGCACTCGTATTGCAGGAATAATCGTATGTCAGAAAGCCTTTATAACGAGACGTATTATCGGTTATCGATGTGCTGTTGAGACGATAGTTATACACAAAATCACTGATGCTCTTCACCCGTTTTGCACGCCATATTGCCTTAAACATAAATGTCGTATCTTCGAATATAACACCCTCCGGGAAAGAAATACCCTTTTCCTGCAAGTATTCTCTTCGATACAACGCACGCCAACAATATCCCATTAAATACAAACCGGGAGTCTTTCTAAAGTACGTACGGACAAATTCCGCACCATCACTCACATCGCTGTTTTGAAATACCTTCGATCGAGAGATAATAGATTGACCATCCGGACTAACTCGATTATAATTAAACAACAATACATCCAGTTGCTCTTTTTCTACTATATTCAACAATCGATGTGCCCATTTTTCATCAACCCAATCATCTTGATCTACTGTCCAGACATATTCTCCTTGCGCAGCTCGGAATCCATCGTTACATGAGGTACCTATTCGCATATTTTGACTATGCGCAATAATACGCACATTGGTGTGCTTAGATGCATAGGCTTGTAGCAAGGAAAGACTATTATCTTTGGAACAATCATCCACACAAATCACCTCGAACATACTTTCATCCAAGCCTTGCGCATAGATGCTATCCAAGCACTGGTGCAGGTATTGCTCTCCATTATATACCGGTACTACATAAGATATTTTTACTTCACTTCCTTTCATTGCTTATCAACTAAATTTTTTCCATCTATACATTCTCTATGGATTTCTCCATCATATGTATAATTCTTCCTTCCATCAACCAATACCGGAACCAAACCGGCTTCTCCTAATTCAATCAATTGCTCCTTTGTATGATGCCCGTATGTAAATGCATAAAAGGCTATTTTATTCTTTATTCCAGATAGCTCTTTTTCTGCCTCTTTCATGTTGGTCTCGAACTCCTTCAATGATTGCTGAGCTGCATCATCATGGTTACGCCCGTGCGAAGCTATTGAAACATATTGCGGATATCTACTTGTCAATTCCTGAATATCATCATACGTCAATAATTTCTCCGTCTCTCTCTCTTGATAGTGTTTCCCATCCAAATATGCGGAATTAACAAATAGTGTGACAGGAATCTGTTGTTCCGCTAACCAAGGAATAATATTTTTCATCGAAGCCCAACCATCATCGGCTGTCAATACGGCATATTTCTTACATCTGATCGTATCATGCTGCAATTTATCATACGCCTCCGGCAAAGAAATAAACGTATATTGCTCTTTCAGGTGGAAGATGTTTCGTTTAAACAGATCTATCTGCGTCCAATCGCACTCCCACATACCCGCTGCATCAAACGTCTCACTCGTCTGATGAAAACAAAACACACGAATCGGCTCCAGCCGCAACTGCATCCACTTCCGTTCTATTTTGTTCATTAATTCTTTCACTCCTTCACTCTTTACAGCCAACTCGCTTTCGCCTGTACATCCTCCGCCCTGCTATGCTCTATCGCTTTACACATAGTCTTACAATATTGGAGTTGCCGCCACATTCCCATTGCTCGTCTCTTATCTCCATGACAAATAAACACGATCATCTTACGCATATTATAGCGCATAATACGCCATAGTGAGAATGGCTTATTGATATCTGTCCATTGTACCAACAAGAACTGCTGTTGCCGGATTGCCAATCGCTCATCGGTTAAAGGCGAGTCAACATGATCATGTACGATCTGTACCGAAGGACATACTCCGATTTTTAAACCATGATACTGCACGCGATTCAAATAATTATCATCTTCCTCATAATGCTTGAATATCGGATCAAAACCACCTATCGTCTCCAAGGTCTTTCTCGGCAATAACCATGCAGCTGCATTCACATAATTGGTCTCATAGATATCCCCTACTTGATTGAGATACAAATCACTCAATAGGGACATATTCGTTTCATGCAACCCAAGCCCCATATTAAGACTGGTCTTCTCTGCATCCACATGCATCGGACTGACAATCCCATACTCCGGATGCTTATCTGCAATTTCTACTAACCGCTCTATAGCATCCGGCTGCTCTAACCATGTATCTTGATTCAGCAGAAACACATAGTCGCATCCATTATCCATCGCATAGCGCATACCGATATTGTTGGCTCTTCCAAAACCAAGATTCTCACCGGTATGTATCACATGCACCTCATGGAAATGTGCTTTGATATATTCCGAATCTTCCTCTGTTGGCGAATTATCTACGACAACAGTTTGTATAGGTATAGTCGATTGACGTAACGAACCAAAGCACTTGTCGTACCACCTCTTACCCTTATAGGTCACTAATATTATATAAACCGAATGCATTTGCTGAAAATTACGCTTTCTCACATCTTCATCAATTCAGATGAACCTTGAAAATGATTGCTTCCCCATCTTGCCGGCCAATACATAATTCGATCCTTCTGAATCATATCATTATATACGATTTCAAATGACAACACATTATGAACTATATCATAATCCTTTACTCCTACCATTACATCTTTCTGACCTATTTGGAAACATACACGATAATTTCCTTTTGCCAGGTTGTGATCTCTGATGACCGTATGCACCGTAAATTCTTCCCCTTCTTTGACTGAACGCAGGTCAATAGGTTTTGAGATATACGAACCCAGTCTGTAATCCGATTGGTCGTTAAACATGATCTCAAGCGTAGCATTGTCTACAGAACCCTTATTCTTTTTCATCTTCACGTCAAACTCTAACGGTTGGTTCGTTGCATACTCACCTACATCCCCATCAAGAGACACGCTGATCAACTCAATCTCTTTACCCGTATATTCATAATTACGATGAGCATCAGTTATCTCTGCATATTGACAAAGCCCCTTATTGTTACTTCCAATATATTCACGAACACAGTCTACAGCAGTTCCCATATATGAAATCTGTCCTTTATCCAAAACAATGCCATTAGTACATAGTTTGGTAATAGACCCCATGTTGTGGCTTACAAACAGCACCGTTCTACCCTGCCCCTGAGATACATCCTTCATTTTGCCGATAGCCTTTTTCTGAAATTCTGCGTCTCCAACCGCTAATACCTCATCGACTACGAGAATTTCCGGTTCCAAAAAAGCGGCTACAGCAAAACCGAGACGAACGGTCATACCGCTCGAGTAACGCTTGACGGGCGTATCTATATAGCGTTCGCATCCGCTAAAGTCGATGATTTCATCAAGTTTAGCTTGGATCTCCGAACGCGACATGCCGAGTATGGCACCGTTCATGAAGATGTTTTCACGGCCGGTCATCTCGCCGTGAAAACCGGTGCCTACTTCGAGCAATGAACCGATACGTCCATGAGCGCGTATGGTGCCAGTTGTGGGACCGGTTACTCGACTGAGTAACTTGAGCAAGGTGCTTTTACCTGCACCATTCTTACCAATGATGCCTACTACATCACCTTGCTCTATATTAAAATTAATGTCCCGCAACGCCCATACATACTCGCTCAATCCCTTACTGGCTCGGTCATTGGTTTCACCAATACGCAAGTAGGGATCTTCTTTACCCAAGATATTGGTAATCCAAAAACGACGTATATCATGGGATAAAGTTTTAGTTGATACTAATCCTAAACGGTATTGTTTAGATACGTTTTCAAACTCTATTGCTACTGCCATATATCTCTCACATTAATATTATTTCAAATTCTGATAATACCACTCACATGCTTGCTCGAAGCCTTGCAGCGCACTGAACTTCGGATTATACCCCAGTATCCTCTGCGCTTTGATAATGGACGCTTGGCTATGCGGAATATCCCCTGCTCTATTCTCCCGATATGTTGGCTCAATCCCCGTAATCTCCGGATCATACTTCGCCAAATTTTCCCGCAAGCACCGGAACAAATCATTCAGCGTCGTGTTACCTCCATACGCCACATTGAACACCAGATCCACCGGTGCATTCTGCGGCAGATTCATATTGTACAGCGATGCACGCTCTACGATCTCATCATGCGATACCGTCGCAGCCAGGTAGTTCGCTTGGATCACATTGTCGATATACGTGAAGTCACGCGAGTACGACCCATCACCATTAATGAACGGACTCTCATGGTTAATCAGCGCCTTCACCCACAACGGTATCACCGCAGCATACGCCCCGTTCGGATCTTGCCGACGACCAAACACATTGAAGTACCGCAGACCAATCGTCTCTATCCCGTACAGCGATGTGAACACATTCGCGTACAATTCATTCACGAACTTCGTAATCGCGTATGGCGACAACGGACGTCCGATGTTATGCTCTATCTTCGGCAACTCTTTACTGTCTCCGTACGTCGAACTCGATGCCGCATACACGAACCGCTTCACTTTCTCATCCCGCGCAGCCACCAGCATGTTCAGGAACCCGCTGATGTTCGTCGAGTTGGTTGTGATCGGATCATTGATGCTTCGTGGCACCGAACCCAATGCCGCTTCATGCAGCACTACCTCGCAACCCTTCACTGCCTCACGACAAGTCTCTAAGTCGCGTATGTCACCCTTGATAAATCGGAAGTTCGGCTTCTCCATCAACGGCTCGATGTTATGCATAAATCCCGTGCTCAGGTTATCCAAGCACACCACATCGTAACCGTTGTTCACAAACCATTCACATAGGTTACTGCCGATAAATCCGGCACCACCTGTAATTAACAATTTCATTATATCTTATGCGCTATTATTTTACAAAATTGATTATGCCATATACTACCACCATCCATATATTGCCATGCTTTGAAATTCAAACGTTGAATCACCGGCAATAAAGATATTTGGTCTCTGCGTATGCCATTTTGAAATTCATTCCACCATGCTTCCATCACCTTCTGCAATGCGTTGTCATTATGCTTACGCACTAATAATCCACACTCTGCCAACCCTAAATTATCATCAAACCCCTCTTTCACATAGCGTTCATACTGTACATACGGTTCTTTATTATTGTATATCCTTTGTACGATTATATCAATCTCTTCTTTCACGCTCTTGCGTTCGCTGTGTTTCGATACGGCAAAAGATACCTTATCGTTTAGATAAGTAAGCACTTGTGACAACTCTCCATAAACTACGGCATTGGCGTCTATATAGATACTGGCATCATACTTCTCTCCCAGATACTTATGGGGTAACATCTTAATCTCACGACTCAATAGCAAATTATCCAATTCACTCTCCACATACACAACTTGCCATGTGCTACTGCGAAGATTCTTGTTGTTAGTAAATAGCAAATAATCTACTCCTGCCTCTTTGTACAAAATCTCATTCACATCATCATAGTCACCGGTAAGTGCCGTATAAATCGCAATAGGCTTCGTCTCTATTTCTTTTGCCGGAATTGTATAACGCCTTATAGGGGTATGACTCTCCACAAACCAGAAATCCAATCCGTTTCCATAATGATGGTCAATACCCAGTTGTTGCATAAGTGCATGCCCTTTATCGGATTTGAACAGTCGGAGATAGATAGCCTTGCGTAAGAATGCCACTTTCCAAGATAGACATGACACATGATTGGATGTATCAACGGATCTATACCCAAACAAGATAGAAGGATGTGCACACAATGCCGGATGAAAACCGTTGTGCATGAGTTGTTCACGCAATACTTCATCCTCGTTAAAAAACAGAGGTTTCAGTTGTGTAAGCACCCGACTTAACAAACGATACAATAATGGGGATAATATGTCTAATATTCTATCCTTCAACATCAGGGTTCTACGATATAGTTCTCAATATATTCATTCAATATCCGGGTAAGTTTAACGGCTCCATCTGTATTCAAATGATCCGCATCCCAAAAATCTTCCACATCAAAACGCGTGTCGGTAAACATATTCAGATACTCCACATGCGGATATTGAGCAGCCATTTCCTCACATGTGCTTGTCATCATTGTGTATTGCACTGAATCTACTGCATCAGAATAGGTATAGCAGACCGGTGTCGTGAGAAGCAATACGCGAACATGCTTTTTCTCGCATTTATCAATAATCGAGTGAAGATAACCCATGTTCGCTTCAATAAGTTGGGTCTTTGATAAATCTTTCGTGTGATCCTTCACCCGATTGGCACCATTCATATACCAATTCTCACGACGACTATCCTTTGAAAAATTCAATGCCAAACCAAAAGTATCACAGGTAATATCATTCGTACCGTGTATAAAATAATTCACTACTCGTTTGGTTTGTTTATAAATTGATAAAGGATTACCTATAACTTCAAAGTGAAATTTCGGTTGGAAATGAAAATACGGACAATCATAATAGATGCAATAATTCTTCGCACGCCACCACTCTTCCCCATCTTCCATACTTCCAACCAATGTCCAATAACACATAGGCAATATAACCCATTCCATAGAATCTGCACGATCTATAAACTTGTCAAAGATGAATGCATCATATTTGAGAGGTTGCGATACATGGGCGGAATTAAACGCTTTCTTGGAGAAATGCTTTGGACTGATACCTACCAAACCATTTGATGGTCCGAAAGACCATATCTGTAACGTAGATATATTGTTATCCAACCATTGATTCTTATATGCATAATCATTGGGCACTGTTCGCATACCGAATTCTAACACCCCTAAAAAAGCTATTAGAGGTATGAAGAACAATAGGATAGTTATTACAAACTTTTTCATTTTAGAATTGGAAATAGATAAATGTCTTTTCTACACATGAATAGGACAATACGGTTAGTATCATTGCGTAATAGAATATAACCCGCAACAATGCAAGATGATTAGCTTTACTAACCGCCAACCCATGTTGTTTGTCACGCTGACACCACTCCACAATCATCATGATCAGGATATATACATTGGCTGGGAAAGCTAATAATTCATCCGGCATAAAGAATCGATACGTTGCCTTAATCGTTCCAAACTGCATCATGCCACAAACGTATTCCCAGGCTTGTCCCACGCTGTCTGCTCTAAACAATATCAAACCTATCACTACCAGCACAAATGTCAGCACCATGCGCCCAAAATCCTTTGCAACCGGTAAACCAAGTTTATTCGTCTTAAGTTTTGCCTTCTTAAAGAAAGCACCGCTCAATATTAATGGGATATACAGCAACCCATGATACAATCCAAACAATGCAAATGTCCAGTTCGCACCATGCCACAAACCAATCAGCACAAAGGTAATGACGATAGATAGTATCATTCCCCAATTGCCCCAATCTCTATACTTGATATTTAACGGCATAAACACATAATCCGTTAACCATGAAGTCAACGTGATATGCCATCTGCGCCAATAGTCTGCAATATTCAGAGCAAATAATGGGAACTTGAAGTTATCCGCAATCTTGAATCCAAGCAACTTACCAACTCCTATCGCCATATCGCTATAACCGGAGAAGTCCGCGTAGATCTGGAATAAGAACAATACTGCTGATAAAGCCAATGTACTTCCAGTCTGAACGGACATATCGCCCCAAACACGGTCAACAAATAGTGCGCAGTTATCTGCTACAACCACTTTCTTAAACAAACCCCATAAGATTTGTCTGCATCCGTCAACAGCCTGGTCATAATTAAAATCGCGCTTGGCTATTAGTTGCTTTATAAATTGTGGTCTGTCTATAGGTCCCGACAAAATACACGGGAAGAATGCCACATACGTACCAAACGCAATAATATCATCCGTCGGTTGTCCTTTACCGCGATAGATGTCGATGATATAACTCAGCAATCGGAACGTAAAGAACGAGATACCCAACGGCATGATGATATTAAACGTATGCAAGTTTGCATGCAATCCTACGGCATTAAAGAGCGATGCAAAGGATTCAATGAAGAAATTGAAGTACTTAAAGTACAGCAGCGTTCCCACACCCAATGCCACACCGGCAAACGTCAACCAATAGCCTTGCTTCTCACTCTTTGCTCCCGCAATTGCTTTGCCGAGATAATAGAAGATGAGTGTAGCGACTATCAGCAGCGGCAACATCTTCCAATCGGCATAGCCATAAAAGAAGTAACTGGCAAGCAGCAAGAAGATGTTCTGTCCTCTTGTCGTGTTCTTCAGCGGGAACCAATAAATCAGGAACACCGCTATGAAGAACAGCAGAAATGTCAGACTGTTAAATATCATTTCACAGCAATGCAATCAATCATTTCACCTACGTTCTGCCAACTCAAAATCTCCTTGCTTGTGAACTTGATTTTGAAATGTTTCTCAATCGCCACAATCAATTGGATATGGGTCAAGCTGTCCCACTCATCAATGTCATCAGCAGTTGTTTCACTTGCCAACACGATTTCCTCGTTGTCCAACACTTCACGGAAGATCTCCTGTACTTCCTCTAAAATTTGATTCTTATCCATAATTTTTATTTTTTTTACATGATTATTTCAGCTGCATTTACCGGCATCTTTACGCCATTAACCTGTTGCGGTGCCTCTAACAGGAACTTAACCACAACTGCCACCTCCTCGGGTGTTAGCAACTTCTTCAAAGGATGCTGCATCTCTAATTGTTCTACGATACGAGGATCCGTGTTCGTCAGTCCCGTATTCATAAAGGCCGGTAGCACACAATTTGACGTAATGTTATAGCGAGTATATTCCTTATTCCACTCATCCGACAACTTCATCAAGTATGCCTTATTGGCTGCATAGATAGAATATCCCATAGGAGGCAAACCCATAACCGCTTCCGAAATGATATTGACTATCTTTCCGAAACGCTTCTTCTTAAATTCCTCTATCGCTGTCTGCGTAAGCATTATTGTCGGAATAAGGTTATTGATAAAAGACTTCTCAAAATCCTCAATGGGTGTTTTGTGAAAATATGTCCCTTGCGGCGAACCAACATATGTGCAGTTAACCAAAGCATCCAAATCCAATGTTTGCATCAATCCACAGAACTCTTTCACATTATCTCTGTCGCAGAATTGCAATGGATATGCCGTTACATTCGGATAGTGTCTACTCATATCGGCAACTATCTCCCGATACTCCGGGGTGTCCAGGTATGTAAAATACACATGGTTATTGGCAACAGCAGCCATCAATTCCACGATAGCCTTACCCAATCCGGATGTTCCTCCTGTTACTAAAATATTCATATTCTCAAATCATTTTAATTTGAACATGTCCTTTGGCTACTTTTTGCTTCTTATCCTCATCACTCAACTTATACACCACAAACTTATAGTTAACAACCCGTACCGCATCTGAATAATCCTCAATCTTAACATCCAACAACAACTCATCATTCAGATATACCGGCAAATGATAGTTGATATCCTGTGAAAGAATCATTACATCCGGTGATGGTAATTGCATACCGACAAAGTGAGAGATAAAAGCATTCAATATATTGCCATACATCACCCTATCTTGCATTCCTTTAGACTGAGCGAACTCTTTATCCACATGCAACGGATTCATATCTCCGCTAACCACTTGGAAAGCTTTATATACCTCTTCCGTTACCTTATATCGGCACTCGATATGCTGGGATTGTTCTATAAATTCGTCAAAGCTCATACTCATTTCTTTTCGATGTAACACTCTCTCGGCTCATACGCATTCACATCCAACTCATACAAGTTCTCGCCTATCGCCTTAAATCCAAGATTCGGATAATGCTCCTTCACCATTCCGTTCTTGAGCGTCGGGATATACTCACCTACAATCCGCTCAAAACCTTGCTCCTTAGCAAACTCCACCATCGTATTCAGCGTGAAGTTCTCCATACCGCGTTTGAGCACCCGGCAACTCATGAACCATGTGTCCACGAACAGCGTCTTGTCGTCCCGTTTCTCCATGATTATCACGCAGATCAGTCCGTTATCGCCAAACTTATCCTCCAGCGTAAACGACAGACACACATGCTTATCCGATGCGCCCAATGCTGCAATCTCTCCGTCCGTATAACGCACAGTCCGCAGGTTGAACTGGTTGCTCCGCTGACTCAACTGCGCCACACGTGGCGTATTAAAAGGCGTGAATCCTTCCACCACCGACACCATGTTTAGACTCTTCAAGAAATCCGCTTCGTTCGTGAACTTCTGAGCCGCTTGCACACGCTTCGCCTCCGTCTGATACTGCTTCGTCCGGTCCTTATCTACGGCACTGTATGATGCCGTTTCGAACAAGTTCAGCGAGTACAGATACTCCAAATAATCTCCCGGATCTTCCGGCAACTCCGGCACGCACACTCCCGGCACGTTCTCTCGCACCATGTTCCGCTCAAACGGGTTGTCATCGAGGAACACCATGCTGTCAAAACCGATGTTCAGTATCTGTTGAATCGTCCGGATGTTATCGGCTTTGTTCTCCCAGTTCGCCACAAACACCGCGATATCATCCAATCGCAGCACCATCTCCGGATTCTTCTCAAACGGCTCTTTCGCCTTGTCCTCGTCGTTCTTGCTGCAAACGGCAATGATGATGCCGCGATTCTTGAGATTCTTCACCCATTCCTGAAACTCCGTGTACGCCTTTCCGATACCTAGTCCATGTCCCACTTGGATGTTCTCCCATCCGTCATCACCAACGACTCCACCCCACACGGTGTTGTCCAGATCCAGTATCAGGCATTTCTTGAATTTTCCTTCAATCGCGCAGATGATGTCCATCACGCGACTCCCCACGTACGGCAGCGCATCCAGCGACAGCACCATCTCTGTACTCACATACACCGAACTGTCGAACATCCACTCGCGTCCGAACTGGTTCTGCAGCGCCGCAATGTCGCAGATGTATAGGTTCGGATACTCCTGCGTCAACCGCATCAACTCGCAGTTCAACTGCCGGATCTGCCATATGAACGACAACTCCGTCCGGTTCGCGTACTGCCCAAACACCGTATCATCTATCTCCGGATAGTTGAAGTAGATTATCTTCCCTTCCGTCGTCTCACATAAGGTGCGGATAAAGTTTAGACGTTCATCACAGAGTTTGCTCCAGTCGCTTGCGTCTTTGAGGCTATACGTCTCAAGTAGTTTGTGCGTAGACTGAAAGACGATAGCGTACTTAGCTGCAAATTGGTGCAAATCCGAAGTCGGATCCAGCACTTGCCGTTCCACTTGGTTATACTCGGCTTCGAAGAGGTTGATGTTATACCCCCTTTCTACGCCCACACCCTTGATAGCCGTAGCCAAGAACTGCGTAGCCGTATCTCCCAACAGCGCCACTTTCACCTCCGGCAAGTTCGTGTTATCTTGCTTGAGTAGCTTCTTTATTTGTTTAAAATCTATCATAAGTATATCCTTGCACACAAATTAGCGTGCAAAATTACAAAAAAAAAATGACATATACAAATGTATATGCCAATTTTTTCAAAATTTTTATTTTTTGTAAGCAAAAATGCAAAGTTTTATGAACAACAAGGTTTATATTATAAAAAAATGAAGCCTCAAGCGGCTTTTCTATAACGTACTTTTTCTCTTGCCATATTATGACTAACGAAGAGGACTGTTCGGCCTTGGCCTTGGGAAACGTCTTTCATCTTACCTATCGCTTTCTTTTGAAACTCCGCATCTCCCACCGCAAGCACTTCATCCACCACCAATATCTCCGGCTCCAAGAACGCTGCCACCGCAAACCCCAGTCGCACCGTCATACCCGAGCTATAGCGCTTAACCGGGGTGTCGATATACCGTTCGCAGCCGCTGAAGTCAATGATCTCATCGAGCTTGGCTTGGATCTCATTACGCGTCATGCCGAGGATAGCTCCGTTCATGAAGATATTCTCCCGTCCGGTCATCTCGCCATGGAAGCCGGTGCCGACTTCCAAGAGGGAGCCTATACGACCATGGGCACGGATGGTTCCGGTGGTGGGGCCTGTGACGCGGGAGAGGAGTTTGAGGAGGGTGGATTTACCGGCACCGTTCTTGCCGATGATGCCGACGACGTCGCCTTGCTCGACCTTGAAGTCGATATCGCGCAGCGCCCAGACGTAGTCAGAGTTACCCTTCGACGCACGGTCGTTGGTTTCGCCGATCTTGAGATACGGATCCTCCTTGCCGAGGACGTTGGTGATCCAGAAGCGGCGGATATCGTGACTTAACGTTTTTGTACTAACAAGACCTAGACGGTATTGTTTCGACACATGACTGAATTCAATCGCTGTACTCATATATTCGTTTTATATTTTTCTTTTTATGGATTGACAAAAACATTAATAACACTGATTTGCGTATGTAACGATTTGGATATAGACGTTCCGTCCTCCGTATAATCAGCTAAATATCCACTTGTAAATAAATTTTCAGATGTATATTTATCTGCTTCTACGCGATGATATGCATATCATCCTATATCCCTCATCGTTTCATCCCCAAATCAGAAAAAACAGTCAAAAACAAATTCTTAACCACAAGGGTACGATTATTTCGTAGCATAGTGTAAACATCTTTTTTGTTAACAGGAAGAACAGGGTACGCTGCGCTGTTTTTGTAGAGATTGAAAATCTCGTTGTTTTTGCTGCGGATGGGAAGTTAGGATTGAAGAAAACAGTAATAACACTGATGATTAATAGAGCAAGTAGCTCACAAGTCTTTGCTTGCTAACGTTCATTCACAAGTAAACTTGCGCCAAACATTATCAACCAAATCCTTACTCCTGACGAGTTCAATCATCAGAAAAAACAATCAAAAACTGCTTCTTACAACCGGAACAGGAACTATTCCATACGCAGGGTTGTTAGTGTTTTTGTCAGTCTGTCAATGTACACGGGTGGTAGGTGCTAAAAAGCATACATCATACCAGTGGTGGCGTCGAGGTAATAACGTTCACATTCGTCCTTCACCGGTGCGAAGTTATACAAGATGCCAATACGCGTGGAGGTGAGGCGCATGTAGTTCCAGAGCTGTTGGCGCTGCTCCGTACCGATATGCTCGATAGCCTTGCACTCCACAAAGATATCATCGCGGACGAGGAAGTCCACGAAATGCTTGTGCTTGATGGGTTGGCCATGGAACAGGACGGAGAAGTAATACTCACGCTGGAAGGGTATGTTCGCCTCATGGAACGCGATAGCCAGAGCTTCCTGATACATATACTCGTTGAGGAACGGCCCCATGTCGCGATGGACAACCTGGCAGCAGCCGATGACGTCATAGGCGTAGGCACGGAGCTGCTCGGTGAGATGGGCGTTGGCCGGTTGGAGTTTATGGATGCTAAAAGATGGCATGGTGTCGTTTTGTTTTTTATTGGTTAGTTAGTGCTATTGAAGTTGGTCGTTGCAGGGGAATTTGTTTGCCAACAAGAGATCTCGTTCAAGACTCAGTCTACCCATTTCATCTGCAGGTACATGAGAATAAACACCAATACAATTGGCACCATGGCTCATAATTTCAATCTCCTTGTGGTGATTTTGGAAACGAGTGGACAAATCCCCGGTTTCTCCAAGGTACAAGTAGGTATGATAGTACGCACCATTGGACAATTCTCTGCGTGTAAACAAATACAAAGCAGGAATTGATTTCCAAACAGATTTAATTTCTTCAAAAGCATCAAACGTGTACAGTTGGAATTGATATTCTTTTCCGGACTCACCTTTGATTGTTGTTGTTTTACCAATGTTAGTAAACATATGCAAAAATTTTAATGATTTACAATTTTAAGAGCGTTGGATACGCCACTCTTCTATACTCGAATCCCTGTTGCTCAATAGATGGCATTGAAATGATAGCTCCCTTATCTCCCGTTTCTCTTGCCTCGATCAGTTTATAGCGTTGATCCGGATAACGCATACGAACAACAGGATTCGTGATTGGACTAATGCGGTAAGCCGTTAGACAAACTCTATGAGAAGCGGCATTAAACTTGGTTGCGATAGTAGGCACAGCCATCATTGTTTCAAGACTCTCCGATAATTGGATCTCCGCTTTCTCCATCTTTCCTCCCGTGAAAGAGGTTGAACCAACGCTAATAGGTTTGGACAAGTTGCCGGTATTTCCCAAGGACGAAGTAAACTCGACCAGACAAACCAGCTGATTCGTATCACGTGAAGTCAAGATCCAGTCACAACGTTTTCTACCCCTTTGGAATGACTGCGGTTTCTTACAAGAGCTTATGAATCGATCATAGGCGAAGGCATTGATTCCTCCGTCCACATTATGCATCCGCAACTGTCCATCCCCCACATTTGCGATTGGACTACCAGCCGAATCCTTTAATTCGACCAGATTGTCCATGAGTTCATATTCATCAGCGACAAGATCAGGGGATGATATATGATAGTGCGACACAAAATCGTTTACAAACAACTCCTTCATACTACTCTTGATTATCGAGATTCTCGTATTGCGAGTAAATATAGTCGATAGGCTTCGACAAATATTCCGGATCCACCAAATGAGCATTCTTAATTTTCAAATCACGTAAAAGTCCATCTTCTACTCCATAGACATTCACTTTGTCATAATCGAGGTTAACCCCCTCAACGGTTGTTCCTTTGTCATGGGCCTTGAATAGCAGATTCAGATAATTGAGCAGATACGGACTATGGGTTGTAATAGCAGTGCGTATGACATAGGGATGTTCATCCATCATTGTCATCGAAAGTATACGATTGAACAGACGCAACTGATTGGACGGGAACAAGCAAATCTCCGGTTCTTCAATATGAATATCAATACTCTTCTTCCGAATCTCTCCGATATTCCAGTCCGGTCTAAAGTGTTTAAGTTCGTCCAGACGCGCAAGGAACTTCAAGACAGCCGAATTGAGAGAGTTCTCAAGATTGTAGTATCTGGTATAGTACATCAAGAGCATATCCAATGGTGCAGACGACTGGATACCGGACGATGCCTCTTCAAGTCGGATACTGTATTCCGCTTCCTTTGAACCACCTTCCACGACGAGGATCTCCTTTCCATCTTTTAATTTCGTCTTCAAATTGGCATCCACAGCAGAAATGGGCATATCACGAATGACAGTCCATGCTTTCTCCAATTCCTGGTGCAGATCTTTGAGATAGAAACTCGAAGGCTGCATACTCTCCTTGTTAGCCAGAATGTCTGCAAGGATATTGCGCTTTTCGCAAATGAAACTTACCTTTTCTAGGCACATCTCTTCCATAGAAGGCTCGGTTACCGTCATCTGAGCTGGAGCCACCGAATTAAACGGATCCTTAGCAGAAATGGTAATAGATACCCCGTCACGCTCAAAGAAAATTTGAGAGTTCGGCTTCATGTAATCTATAATACCAGAACTTCGGAGGTACTCATTGACATTATGAGCAAACGGGACCTTCTGAACCCCGGAATTATGCAAGTAGCACCGGATATTCTGCTGTTTGTATAACCATCGGCACATAGAGAGCACCTTCAAGATGGTACTTTTTCCGCTCCCCGATTCTCCGATAAGGAACAGCACTTGCCCAATATCATTCAGTTTTGCTTCTTTTAGGGCTCCAAAATTTTGGATGATTAACTTTTCTGCCATATTATGGATTTTAAAATTTTCTCTTTTTCTCTGTCTTGCATTTTTTCTCGTACGTACATGTGTAGTGTATGTGCATATGTACGCATAGAAATTGCGGCTGCAAAGGTACGAAAAAAAAATGACATATACAAATGTATATGCAGAAAAATGAAATTTTTTTGTATTTTGTAAGAGAAATGCGAGGTTTTGAGAGCAAAGAGGCGTGAGAATGGGAGATTTGAGGAGTATCATGGAGTATCATGTGGAGTATCATCATGCGTACTTAACGCATCAACATATCGGAAATTCCGACAAGTTCGAACTACCGAAAAAAGTTCGGTACTTGGTGACTACTTAGTGAATAACTTAGTGACAACTTTGTGAATTATCGCCAAAAGAAAAATTGGAATTTCCGAATTTTTTATTGGCAACCGGTAACAAATTATTACCAGATCAGTAAGTATAGAAATGCTAACAAGAAATAGCAAAAGTAATGTTTATGAACTGTCAATCGACGATTTTTAGAGATTGTGACAAGATATAGCACTTTGTCGCGGTAATTTTGCAGTCGGAAAGGCACAAGTCTGCGTTTTTAAGCATTCATGACGCGGATAAGGCAAACTATTAAATTTCAAAAACAATCTATTATATGGCAACAAAAAATGTAACGACTCCGACATTGGAGTATTTGAATGAAAAAGCATGTTATCTACATGTGGTTATTCCTTATTATGAGGATGATAACAGGCATCTAATCACGTTCAGCGATGGATTAATGACTGAACTTGAATACGATGAAGAGTTTGTTAATCCTATGCTTGATGCAGAAAACAAGCAGCTTAAACTACTCATCGATTTGCGCACGCATAAGGTCGTGGATTGGGATGGTGGCAATCTGAAAATGTGGGGAAAAATATGTGATAGTGGAACGTACACACTATTAGATGTTAAGAAAAATCCGATCTGGCAGATAACTGGTTACGTTCCAAATAAGTTGCTACCTCCATACGAACATGGCTGGGGCGATTATGCAGAGTTTGACATCATGCCGGATGGTTCATTACGAGAATGGCACATGCCTTCTGATTTTACAGAATTCATTGAGGATGGGCATGAACCAAAGCCTATTAAAACGAACAAATGGTATCGTGTTAAAGATGCATTATGGGATATCCGTCAACGGAAATTGAACAAGGAGGAATTTGATTGCTTGATGGAGCAATTGAAGAAATTGCAGAAATAATATGAAGAACATAACTAACAATTTAAAACAAAAGACTTATGAAAAAGTTTACATTGCCTCTATTGAGAGGACTTTATTTGCCACGGAGAAGTAATCATTTGAATCCGTTGGAGTTGCGCGGGGATGCCGCGAAAGCCATGCAGAAGATTTACGAAAGTATTAGCCGATTGGCTGTTATGGGAGAGGACGAACGACGGAGTATTTGGCTGCGTTTTCAGTCGGAATATGATGGTGTGCAATGGGGGTACATGCACATAACCACATATCGAGAATATCGGTATATGTATATCGGAGCGAAACGCACCCACTTTGCGGTATGCAAATGGCTTGTTGAACCGGATGAGAACGTGGATAAAAATGCCAATGATTTCTTCGGTTACACAAAAGCGTATCGCGAATTTGCGGACAAGGTTTTGCCAATAATCGATAGTATTTATGCTGATCCGGAGGCATACAATGCCTACATTAACCGGTATGTGCCATACGCGTTGCGGAAAGGAAAGATTCGTCGATCAACATTGAACCGGATTGTGCCGGAGTTTAAGTTAGAACTAATGAATGAAACGAAGACTATTGAGGCTTTACGTCGCTCAATAGCAGAGGATTATCCTACTTTTGACACGATGACAATTCGCACATATTGCCGATATTTCAGAGCCGCAGATGAGCAATTTCATTCTGTTCCGCATGATTCCAAGCAGAGCGATGTGGAGTATTATAAGAAGCATAAATGGCATGATTTGAACGAGTTTGATTTGGATTGCGAAGCTGATTTTAAGAGATTTGCGGTAGATCATTACGGAGAATTGGGTTTGTCGCGTTGTAATGTGCATGCCTATAAGCAAGATAGTGGCAAGTGGGAGATTAGTATCGGACTTGGATATTATCACAATCTCGATCGTGTGTTGGAAATGGTAACGACTTGTTATGAAACAGGGTTTCCTATGAAGATTTGGAATGCTGACAAGTTGTTAGAGATTATCGAAGAACGTGATTATGTGGGCTTTGCAGTTTGCACTTTTCATCAGTATCTAGGTCGTGGAGAAATCGGTAATGACATTGAACTGGACGATGATCTTCTGTTTATCGAAGATGCCAAGCAGCGTCAAGCCGCACAACGCGCTATTATCCAAGCTGCCGAGTGGAGTCCGCTTGAGCAAGTGAGGTGTTAATCACTTATGGCTGTTGCAAATTTTGCAATTGTCATCTATGGAGCAAAAAAATGTACATTTTTCTACGGAGTTTGTAGTATGAACTCCGTAGTTTATTGTACGTTTTTGCTCTGGTGTTCGACGTTCTTACCTCCTTTCACTCGAACGATTATTTCGCGAACAGCGAACACTTTTGAATAAATAATTGATTTAATGCTAAATGCATTATAGTCTGTTCAAAAATTATTTCATGTTCAAAAAATATTGAACAAGCCGTATATACACATTTTTAGGACATGTCGCTTTGTCGCTATTGTCATCATGGCACTCTTTTGCGATGAGATAGCGAAATGTAAGCATCTGATAGATAGCGGAATGAGAAAGAGTGCAAAGAGTGCCAGAGTGACAGGCAAAATATTAAAGAGCGTCATAGCGACATAGCGACACGGTAAAAATTCGGCTCAAGATTAGTAAGAGATTGTTAGGGCGTGCTTACGATAATGGAAGGACTAAAGTCTAGGATTACATCGTAAATGGAAGGTAGTTGGCAGGTAGATGACAGGTAAACGAAAGAAACAACTAACGGTTGGAAGTTTGCGGGAGTGTATTACGCAGAAAGGAAGAAAGAAAAACGCAAGCCTTACGACTCGCGCACTTAACAAAGAGGATTCGGATAAAATCCGAAATAATGAACATACGGATGAGGGATACCCGCATGTCATGCGGGAAAATTGACAAAATATAAAAAATCCAACGCTATGAACGATGCCAATGCCGACTAATAGTCGGAGCAAGGGAAGAATCTTTCTCGCTCATAGAAATCGCGAGCACAGGACACAAAACAGACAACACATGATGTCCAAATACAATTTGGACGTAATGGACGAAGTGACGCGGGATACGATCCCGTAGAATGGAAGAAAGTGAGAAAGAAGCGCGAGGCTAACGACTCATTCATTAATATTGTTGAGGAGGGTGTAGAACATCCGTTGGTAGGCTGCAGCTTTGTTGTCGAAAGACAACGGGTAGGCACGGGAGGTGGAGGGCATGCGCCAAAAGTGGATGGTTCTGTCAGCTAAGTGGGTTTCGATATACTCGCCTACTTTAGGTGTCGGGGTATGGAGTATTTCTGCTAAGGTCTCTGCGGCTTTGCCTCCGGTGCAGCAGATGTCATGGCATTGGGGGATTTGATGCAGTAATGCGGCTATATTTGTCTGTTCGACTATCTCGAGATGCTCGTCTGCGGCGTTGCCTTGCAAGCGCCGAACAGATTGCGCGGTGTCAAAGATAGCGATGCCTTGTTTCCGGCAGAAAGAGACGATTTCTTCATAATTAAATACTGCTTTACGCACCTTTGGATTTTGCAGCTTGTCACTTTGTACTACAAAATATTGTTTGTCGCCAAAGAAGACTTGCCCCATGATGCGCCACATGTCGTTCTGCGGGTTTGGGTAAAAGAAGTCCATGCACCACCGTTCTTTGGGTGGGTGGAAAACTGCCAAGCATCAGCAGCCGTGCGTTGTACGGCAGAAAGGGTTGCAGCGGATGACGTTCAATTTCAGGTGTTTCAAGCATTTTATTTCTCCAATTCCAATAATTGTTTCTTACGATCGACACCATAGGCATAGCCTCCTAAGGTGCCATTTGCCCCGACTACTCTGTGGCACGGAATAATCAATGCAATAGGATTGCGTCCGATAGCTTGCCCGACTGCGCGTGCGGATTTGCAGCCAACCATTTTGGCTATCTCGCCGTAGGTTTTCGTTTGCCCATAGAAAATCGTAAATAGCCTCTGCCATACACGTCGTTGAAAATCTGTGCCAGGAGGATTGAGCCTCGGAACATTACATGGTCGCTTACCTGCAAAGTAATCATCTAACCATTGCCGCACTTCTGCAAAGATCGGCAATGTGTCCGTGGTATCCTCAGATATGGTCTCTCTGGTTTGTTGCGGAGTATCTGAATTCTCCACAAACCGCAATCCGGTCAGCACTTTTCCGTCTGACTCAAGGACTATCAATCCTAAGGGCGATAAATATGTATCAGTATGTAACATAACGACATCATGAAAGGTTTCGAATTCTACACGGATATTTGGAAGCTCGTTTATGCACTTTCAACACCACAAGCGCGGCAAAATGAATGCCGCGCTTGGTGAGTTAGATTAATAGTTCTCCGCAAGAAGTTGGAAGTAGGCTTGTGCGTGATGGCAAACGGGACACTCTTCCGGAGCAGCCTTGCCGACAACGATATGGCCACAGTTGGAGCACTGCCAGATGCAATCGCCATCGCGTGAGAAGACAATCTTGTCCTCGATGTTCTTGAGGAGTTTGCGGTAACGCTCCTCATGGTGTTTCTCGATAGCACCTACCTGTTCGAACTTCTCGGCAATCTCGTCGAAGCCTTCGGCACGAGCCTCTGCAGCCATGCGTGCGTACATGTCCGTCCACTCGGCATTCTCACCCGCAGCAGCGTCTGCGAGGTTAGCCGTAGTGTCGCTAATCTTGCCTCCGTTGAGGTACTTGTACCAGAGTTCGGCGTGCTCTTTCTCGTTGGCAGCCGTTTCTTCGAAGATCTTGCTAATCTGTACGTAACCGTCTTTCTTGGCTTTGGAAGCGAAGAAGGTGTACTTGTTGCGAGCCATAGACTCACCGGCAAACGCCTCGAGGAGGTTCTGCTCGGTTTTTGTTCCTTTTAATTCTTTCATACGTTTACGATTTTATTAGTTAAGTTATTTGTTTGTATATCTGCGGTTAATCTCGTCCCAGTTGATGATTTGCCAGAGGGACTGGAGGTGAGCCGCACGACGATTGCGATAGTCAATGTAGTAGGCATGCTCCCAGACGTCCATCGTCAGCAGGGGTTTCAGGCCTTTGGCGACAGGATTTCCGGCATTGGGTTCCTGGGTGATGACCAGCCTACCCTCTTTGTCGGCTGCGAGCCACACCCAACCTGAACCGAAGAGCGTAGTGCCTTTCTGCTCAAACTCCGCTTTGAAGGCTTCGAACGAGCCAAAATCACGGACAATTGCCTTCATTATAGGCAATTTGTCATTTGTCATTTGTGATTGGTCATTGGTGTATGGCTTGAACTGGAGGAAGTAGAGATTGTGGTTCAAGATCTGCCCGGCATTGTTGAAGATGCCCCCTTGCGATTTGGCGACAATCTGCTCCAGCGGCATAGACTCGTATTCCGTTCCGGCAACGAGTTTGTTGAGGTTATCGACGTAGGTTTGCAGGTGCTTACCGTGGTGATACTCAATCGTTTCCTGACTGATGACCGGCTCCAGCGCATTGGGAGCGTACGGCAAGGTGATGAGAGAAAAAAGAAGTGTCAGCATACTTGTTTGGGTTTTGAGGTTAATATATGTTTGGGTTCATTACCAGATAGCTTGGGTGAGAGCGGTTGTCATGAGTCCGCAACAGATGAGTTTGAGGATCGTGCCGCAGAGCAGCCCGACGAAGTTGCCCCATCATTATGGCTTGAGGTGCAGTTTTTTCAGACGCGCGTTGATTGATCCGCGGGAGCGTGAGAGTTCGCGCATCATGTCAGCAACAGTCGTGCCCTGATGAAACAACACATTCAACCGCAAGTCGTCCTCGACAGTCCAGCGTTCGAATGCCGCTTGCGGGACGAACGGAGGCTTGGGAGTCTTCGTTTTCTTCGGAGGTTTCTCCATAAGTGGCTGTAATTCAGCCATCGGAGCAACGAAATTGTTCCGTGCTTGGAGCAGCGTTTCGGACGAAGGCTCGTCGGTCTTGATGAGCGATTGCATCAGATGGATCTTCTCATGGAGCGTGAGGAACAGGTCGCTGAGCATCGGTTCGAAGTCCGACACATCGGCTTTGTTCTTGCTTCGGCAAGGATGGTGGGCAACCTTTACGGCAACCAAGCCAAGCAAGGGCAGAAAATAATAGGCAGCTGCGTCTAAACGTTCTTTTAGCTGCTGTTTGGCAGCAGACAGGAGCAGTCGCGTCAGTTGTGGACGGAACTTGTCTGCCACCGATTGCCATTCGGAGAATTGGGGCGTCAGTTCCTCCAAGAACGGCAATGTCTCCATGTTGAACGACACTTTCGTGACTGCCACTTTGCGCATCTGCTCGACCAGCGAAATCAACCGATGGAAGTCAAACAAGGCACTAAACAGTTGCAGTTCGTATTCCTTGCGCGCTTTTGGAAGAGCCTGATTGACAACCTCTACGGATGGCTGACTATCTGTATATTGCAGCACAGACGGATCATTATCCAGCTCGACATAATCGAGTGGTGTGGAGAGCACGATGCCTTCGAGTGTGCGGCAACGGGACAACGCCACATAGACCTGCCCTGCCGCAAAAGCACGTGCCGCGTCGATGATGACCTTGTCAAACGTCAGTCCCTGGCTCTTGTGGATCGTCACAGCCCACGCAAGTCGTAAGGGATACTGCGTGAATGTGCCCAAGACTTCCTCTTCGATCTTGCCGGTATTCTCGTCCTCGCGGTAGCGGATGTTCTCCCACACCATGCGGTTCACCTCAATATCGCCATCCTCGCAGCGCACTATTATCTTCTCTCCGTCGATATCTGTAATCAGTCCTATCTTGCCGTTGTAGTAACGTCTCGGTTTCTCTATCACCCCATTCGAAACGCTACGCTGATTTCTTTGGGGACCCCGATGGTCGTCGTTTCGCACAAACATCACTCTTGCACCTATCTTCAGCGTCAGCGTTTCTTCTGTAGGGTAGATGTTTGCCGGAAAATCTTTCTTTATCTCGGCAACAAACGTCCGCGGCTCGTCCGGCAAACGATAGAGTTCCCGTTCGTTCAACTCATCTGCCAACCGATTGTGAGTCGTGAGCGTTATATGGAAATCCTCTTCCGTGTTCTTGAACCGCGGATTATACCGCGCACTTAGCAGCGCCCTACCCTGTGCTGTGAGTTGATTCTCACGCACTTCGTTGAGCAAGTTGACGAAAGCCTTGTCTTGTTGCCGGAATACGTGATCCAGCTCCACGTATATCGGCTGCAACTCCTTCATCACCTTTGCATGGAAGAAATACGGCCCATCGTAATACTTCGCCATCGCCTCCTCGTCATCGCCCTTCGTCACTACCGGTGACAACTGAAACAAATCCCCGATCATCACCAACTGCACACCTCCGAACGGCACGTCTTTGCGGTACTTGTATCGCCGCAACACCATATCAATCGCATCCAACACATCCGCGCGCACCATACTGATCTCGTCGATCACAAGCATCTCAAGGTGGTAAAGCAGATTCCGCTTGCGTTGATACATGCGTTGTTCTGCAAACAGCTGCTTGTACGATTGCGGCGTGGGAATAAGCGTCCGCACTGGCAACTGAAACAGCGAATGAATCGTCATTCCTCCCGCATTGATGGCTGCCACACCGGTTGGTGCCACCACTGCCATGTTCTTTGGCGACTGTTCGCGCAGCTTGCGTAGAAATGTCGTCTTTCCCGTTCCGGCTTTTCCGGTGATGAAGATTGGCCGGTTGGTGTGCATAGCAAACTGCTCTGCAAGGTAGTACGGCAGAGACTGGCTACGCGGGTCAATATGTTGCAGAGTGTCACTCATTCAAGCTGCAAAGTTACGAAAAAAAATGCGCATTTGCAAATTTCACGCGCTTTTCCTATACTTTTTTTTGTATTTTCACGCGCTTTTCCTATATTTTATTAGCAAAAATCACACGCTTTTCCTATTTCATGTCACTATTGTCCACTAAAATAAAACAAAAACGAACTAAACCCTTTTGAATGCTTTTGAGCTCAGCTCTGTGCGTAATTAGTACAAAAAACTCCTTAAAAGTGAACTTTTAGACAGTTTTTACTACTAAATTCCGCAGTCTAACGACTAAAAGCATTCAAAAGCAATAAACAGACAAAAACAAATCGTCGCGCTCAATTTGTGGATGTAACAATCAATATATTAATGAATTGCAACACAATGGAATAATTTATAGTGGACACTAGTGATTTCATGTATCGATTCAATATAATTCAACGATGAAATCAATCCCACCCAGCTTCTTTTCGCACTTTTCGGTAAACCTCCGTGTACATCCATCCGTAAAAATGCTTGTACTCGTCACTCCCCTTTGGAATCGTCTTCAGATACTCCGCATACCCAGCTTCCCAGGCCTTTGCCTCTGCCACCAGCTCCGGATCTACTCCCTCGGTGCGTTCAGAAGGACGATGGTTATTGTTGTTCGTTATCGTTATATTCTTCAATCCATTCTTTCAGTTTGCGTTGGAGCACTGCTTTGTCCGGCAAATAGAGGGAATATTGTGCCGCGTATATGTTGGAATCTTTTGGCAAAGTCAATTCGACCAACGCATCGCTTTTCTGTTCGCACAAAAGGATACCGATAGTCGGATTCTCAAAATCCTGTTTAATATACCTATCGTAGTAATTGACATACATCTGCATCTGTCCAAGATCCTGATGAGTCAATTCGCCTATTTTGAGATCAATAAGCACATAACTTTTGAGGAGACGATTATAGAAAATCAGATCCACATAGAAATTATGCTCATCAAAGACAAAATGTTTCTGACGTTTCTCAAACAAGAAACCTTTCCCCATCTCCAACAAAAACTGCTGCATCTTGTTGATAATGGCTGTTTCTAATTTAGACTCAGTATATACAGCTTCCGGTTTGAGCCCCAAGAACTCTAAGGTAATCGGATTCTTGATTACATCTTCGGGTTTCTCAATAGTCAGTCCTTCTCGTGCGAGACGCATTACTTCGTCTTTATTGCGACTAAGCGCAAGACGTTCGTACAGACTGCTGCCTACTTGACGACTTAGTTGCTTGACCGACCATTGCTGCTGCGCGCACTCCAATTCATAGAAGCTACGAGCCTCGATATTATCAATACGCATTAGAATCAGATAATGCGACCATGAGAGGATAAAACGAGGCAACTGAATTGTGGCAACAGCGTTGCTCGAATTTGCAATTTCTTTAGAATCAGTAATTTCGGAACTATTCTCCAATTGGAGCAACGGTGTTGCGCTAATTGAAGCATTGGCATAAGCTTGATAAAACTGACGACATCTTTTGAGGGTATCAAAAGTCCAATCGTCGCCATATCGCTCCATCAAGCGTGAAGACAACTGACGAAGAGTTTGCTTGCCGTATTGGGCACGTTCTCCTTGTTGCTCATCTTCCAATATGTAACGCCCTACCTCATAGCGCGTTTTTACCTCAGCGATCTTGACTGCATTCGCAACATATGTGCGCGCTTGGTCAATCAATGAGGCTATTCGCTCAAATAGAGCATCTATTCTTTCTGTCTGCTGTATATCTGCCATATTGTATCTGTTTTTTGTTTATTTTTCCGATTTATCGTCTGAGACCTGACTATTCCGATTCGGTCGGAGATGATGCGACGCGAAATTGGTTACAAAGTTACGAAAAAAATCCCATATATCAAAATGAATATAGGAAATTCTTTCAATTTTCTACGGTTTTCAAGAAAAGTGGTAAATTTTGAGTGTAAAAGTTAGTTCAGATGCACGATTTTTACATTATCACGCAAGTACATCCTTATATTCATCTGTGCGTGTGAGGACCTTGCGCGCATAGGAACAGACGGGAATAATGGTGCGTGCGTTTTGGCGCGCAAAATCCACAGCAGCCATGACCAGTTGACGAGCTATACCCTGCCCTTCAAAGCCTTCAAAGACGCGTGTATGGTCGATGATCATCCGTTCCGGGGTTGTGCGCTGGTAGGTCAATTCACCTACATGAATGTCGTCAAGCCACGCCTCGAAAAGGCCGTTGCGTTCGGATTCTGTGTGTTTGATGGTTAGCATATTATATGTTCTTGAGTTGTTTCACAATCTCCTTTACGGCATTATCGTTGCAGCGGTGGCCGAACTTGGATGACCAGATGATGTCGAATCCGGCATCCTCAACGGCTTTGGCGTTGCGTTTGCTCATCTCGTGACCGAGGAGTTCGTCGTCGGTGGAGAAGAGAGCGATATTGCGTGCACCGGGGATGAAGGAGTGTTCCTTCTTGAAAGCGATGAAACGCTGCGCCATCGGTTCGTCGATGACGAACTCGGTGGCTCCGTCTTCGCGTTCTTGCAAATACGGATGCTTGCCATACCCCATCTTGCGCAGCGTACGATCCATTTCCAATGAGGGATTGAGGACGATCTTCGTGGCTTTTGGCGCATCCACATACAGCGCCAACATACCTCCCATCGATGTGCCGACAATCAGTTCAGGTTCAAAGGTACGCGCCCATTCATTCAGTATCTCCAACGACTCAAACGGCTCGTGCGTGACTTCCGGAGCGAGCCACTCATATTCCGGCAACGCACGAGCCAACGAGGCCCTTGTCCCGGACTTCGGACTTGACGCAAAACCATGGATATACATGGCATACGGCTTCTGTTTCGGTTCTTGCCAAGTGTACATGGTTATTCTTAATTTGCTGCAGGTTTGACCATTAGTATAGTTATAATGTCTCCATAAACCGCAGTATCGTCTCGCTCTTACGGCTATCGAACAGCAAATGCTCAAAATCCCGCTGCTTCATCTTCATATCCGTCTTGGCTATCGTTTCGCGAAGAGCAGCTTCAAACTGCTCCTTATTCGCGATACCTTTCTGTTGCTGCAAGAACGCATAATCCGGCTCCGTGCGTTGCATCAGGAACATCGCATCGTAGAAATCACGTCCTTTCTGCCGCGTCAGCAACGCACACAACTTCATAGATAGCAGCACGCTCAACGGTGGCACAGGCACAGGGAAAGAGAAACCATTCCGCTGCACAATAGCCATCTCACGCGGATAATCGACTCCCTGGTCTTGTGCCTCAATCTTCATTAGAAAGCGCTCCTCGCGATGTCCCGTCAACTGCAAGTCAAACAACAGTTCCGGAAAATGCACATTGCTCCTAAAAGCCGTAAGCCGTGCGTTTTCTTTATTGCGCAGTTCTGCATTCAGACCTTGCAACTGCAGGTACTTCACCAACTCGTCCGACATCCGCAGGAACTCATTCTCGCTCAGTCCCTTGCAATCAAAATCCAAGTCCTCCGAGAATCGATCGATGCCTTGAATCAGTCGCAAGTTCGTCCCACCGATAAACACCATTTTCGCAGCATATGGCGACCTGGCAATCCACTCCAACGCCAACAACTCAACATACTCCTTGAGCAAGTGCTTCTGCATCCCCGCGTTCTGCGCAATGTACGGTGGATAAAAGCCGCGTATAAAAGTCATATCAATCATATCTCGTAGGCCTTTAGTAATAGTTTTATTCGCTTGGTCAATGCCGGACTTCCGATTCGTTCAGCGTATTCCATCAACCGCTCCTTGTTCAGTTCCTCGCGCATCCAATCTTCGTCAAAACGCAGTTCCCGCATCTCGTCCAACGTAGAATACTGCGGATAGAGGTACAGCAGATCGATGATTGCCTTCTCGGGTGTAGCCATCATGTACTGCTTTCCGTCACGCATGGTCTTCGGCTCGAATCCCCAAAAGAGTCTCGGCCGTATCGTCTGGTAACTAAACTGCCCAAACGCGTTCTCGTACCGGCAAGTCTTTTGTGTCGTCACACTCGTGATCTCCACCACAGCCTCAGGGATGATGCCGTAGAACGACAAAGCCGTGTGCAGACTGATGTACGATGGTGAGCAAATCTTCCCGGCAAAGTACCGCGCATAGTCCGGCTGCTGCAGGTAATCCGCAAACGCGTACCACCCTTGCCGAAGCGACACTATGTACCCTGCTTGCTGCCATTGATGCCAGTTGAACCGGTTGAAGTTCGGCATGATTGCTCGCACTTGATGGGTCGAAAAACACCCCAAAGAATGCCATTGATTATAGAACTGCGTGTATGTCATTTCATCGATTTATTCCAAAAACGTGGCAAATTTACAACATTTTTAGAATATATGCAAGCTTTTGAGCAGAAAAATGACAAAAGAATGCAATATTTTTTGCATTTAGTGCATGAGAGTTGACAAAACTGCCGATACGATGCGTGATCCAACCTGTTCGAACTTCTCGGCAATCTCGTCAAATCCTTCGGCACGAGCTTCGGCAGCCATGCGTGAACGGTTGCGGTTACTTCAATTCGTCCGAGTCGAGGAGGATGGTGACAGGGCCGGAGTTGATGAAATCGACTTGCATGTCAGCTCCGAAACGACCTGTTTCGACGTGCAGTCCGTATGTGGTACGGAGAATTTGATTGAAATAGTCGTACAAAGGCGAGGCCTGTTCGGGACGTGCGGCACGGATGAATGAAGGTCTGTTGCCCTTGCGGCAATCGGCATAGAGCGTGAACTGCGAGATACTGAGGACAGCCCCTTCTACCTCACGAAGAGAGAGGTTCATCTTGCCGTCCGCATCCTCGAAGACACGGAGTTGGGCGATCTTCTTCGCCAAGAGATCCGCTTCGGCCTGGGTGTCCGACTCGGTGATGCCCACCAAAAGCATGAATCCCTGCCCTATCTTGCCGACCACAGCGCCATCAATGCGCACCTCGGCACGGCTGCAACGTTGTACTACTACTCGCATGGTTGTTCTATTCTATATATTACCAAATGGCTTGGATGAGGGCTGTGGTCATAAGGCCACAGCAGATGAGTTTGAGGATAGTGCCGCAAAGCAGACCAACGAAGCTCCCCCAACCCGCTTTGAGGGCTTGACGGACTTCTTTGCCACCGAGCAGTTCGCCGAGAATAGCACCGACAAGTGGGCCGAGGATAACACCGGCAGCGCCAAAGAACAGCCCCACAAACACGCCGATGGTACTACCCCACACTCCCCAACGCGTGCCACCGAAGCGCTTGGTGCCCCACGCGGGAACGACATAATCGAGGATAGTGACAACGATGGTGACTATACCCCAGATGAGGAGCAGTTGCCACGAGAAATCCACACGATCGGTGGCTTGGGCAATCCACAAACCGACATACGCCACAGGAGTGGCAGGAATACCCGGCACGATGCAGCCGATGATGCCAATGAGCATGCACAGGCCGGCAAGTATGAGAAGAAAAATTTCCATCGTATTATGTTGTTTTAATGTATTCGACTTTATTGCCCTAACTGATTTAACATGGCTTGGCAGCCTTCGAGGATGTCGTTGTAGGCTTGCGTGAAGTCTCCGGTGTACCAGGGATCAGCGACGTCACGGGTCTTGCCTGCCCAAGCCAACATCAGGGAGGCTTTGTGGTCAGAGTCGTCGCCAATGATGTAGTTGAGCCAACGGAGATTGCTTTGGTCCATGCAGACGATATAATCGTAGTAGGCATAATCGGCACGGGTCATTTGTCGCGCTGCGCGGTGGGTGAAGGGGACGTTCTTGGACGCGAGCATCCGCTTAGCCGGGGGATAGATGTCGTTGCCGATCTCCTCGGTGGACACGGCAGCTGAATCGATCTCGAAGTCAGCAGAACGACCTGCCTGCGACAGCAGTTGCTTCATGATGAACTCTGCCATAGGAGAGCGGCAGATGTTGCCGTGGCATATAAAAAGGATCTTGGTTTTCCGTTTCATTTAAATGACAGTTTCTTTATTCGCTTGGCGACTTCATCAGGATGATCGACGAGGAGTTGGCCATGGTTCATGCCGGGGAAGATCTGGATATGGGCGTTGGGATAAATAGTAAGCAGATGTTTGACTTGCGGCTTGGCTGCAAAGGCTTCCTTCGTGCCGTACCAGAAGTGGATGTCGGAGCCGGAGATATGCTCCAGCTTGCTTGTATAGACGGATTTGTAGCCATCCAACACGGCTTGCTTGCCACCCCACGGCCATGACTTGCGGCATTCGTCGAGCAGTACATCGAAATAATGGGAGTGGAAGACGAACTTCCAGAATCCAGTCCAATGGTAACACGTCCAGACGTTGGCAGCCTGGTAGTACCGCAAGGGGTTGATGAGCCAGCCGGGCAGGGGCAACAAGGGCGCAGCATCCAGAATGGCATGATCGATCGTCAGTTCGTTGCGCTCGAGCATACGCGAGAGGATCTTGCCTCCCAACGACAAGCCGTAGGCACATGTGAGGTGTCCGGCATGATGCTCGCGGACGTATGCAATCACCTGTACGGCTTGGTCATCGACCGAGGTGAAGCGGGTGTGCTTGCCCAAGGTGAAACCGTCCACCTCCACGGCTATGATGCGGAACTTTTCCTCCGTCAGCCGAATAAGCGGAAGGAAGATCTCGTACGACACCCCCAAGCCCGGAATGAGCAGTAATGTCGGGGCTTTATCGTTGCCAAAAGTCCGGAAGTTCATAGCTTGTTACAAGATCTGCGCAGTGTGGTTCTTGGTATCCACTTTCTCGATAACGCGCTCGAGGATACCTTCGGCATTGAAGATGAAAGTCTTGCGCAGAGTGCCCATGGTGACTTTGCCGTAGTTGCGTTTCTCGCCCCACGCGCCAAAGGCTTGGAGCATAGCGGTTGTCGGATCGCTCAGGAGCGGGAAAGGCAGATCGTACTTCTGCTTGAACTTGATGTGCGAAGCTTGGCTGTCCTTGCTTACGCCATATACCAGATAGCCTTGCGCGAGGAAGGCGTGGTAGTTGTCGCGGATGTTGCACGCCTCAGCCGTGCAGCCGGGTGTCGAGTCCTTCGGGTAGAAGTAGATGACTGTAGGCTTACCGATCAGGTCGCTATTCGTGACAATTTTTCCTGTCTCTTCTGCCGCGCTGAATGCCGGCATTTTGTCTCCAACTTGTAACATAACTATGTGATTTTGATATATTCGTTATAAATCTCTCCAGCCTTCCGGCAGCGCAACGTTATCCATGTCAAACGCGGCACGGAACAGGGGTGCTATCTCTTCGTTGGTAAACCCGGCTATGCCGCAACCGATACGCGTAACGAGGAAAAGCAGTTCGGGATGTTGCTTGGCATACTCGATGAACTGATCCACGTATGGACGAATGGTTTCCACGCCTCCTTGCATCGTGGGGATTGCGTAACACTGGCCTGTGCGACCAACGCCTATGCCCCACTCTGCGCCAAACGACTTAAATGCCGCATAAGCCGCGCCTCCACCGTGCATTCCTGCCAGATTGCTGCCGAACACGAAGATCTCGTTCGGCTTCAGGCTCTTGATATATTCCGGGGTAATGTGTTGTGCCATATAATTATTGTTTACTATTTTATACACTCGTGTCCTATTAAAAGAAAATAAACCAATATAAACCCTTTTGAGTGTTTTGAAACTGACGTTTCTAGTGCTAATTGCCGTTAAAAACACCTCGAAAGCAAGCTTTCGGATAGTTTTTATCATCAATTATCCCACTCTACGAGCAAAACACTCAAAAGCCATAAACATAAATAAAATCAATCATCACAATACCAAAAATATACGTTGGGTTCAATCCATAGTATATAAAAATTTTTGTGCAAAGATACGAAAAATTTTTGACTTTTGCAAGTTTTCGGCGTTCTTTTCGGCAAATTTATGCAAATTGTCTTGAAAAACGTAGATTTTCGCACAAAATCCTTTGCGAAATTTGGAAATGTCGATTATTTTTTGTAATTTTGCAGTCGCAAAATGTGCTAAGACTAACGGCAATATATGCAGCAGCCTAATTTATATATTATTTCCGGACCGAACGGTGCAGGTAAGACAACTGCCTCGTACAACTTGCTGCCCCAGGTGTTGCATTGCCCGAACTTTGTGAATGCGGATGAGATAGCGCGCGGCTTGTCGCCTTTTGCTCCGGAAACGGTGGCTATTCAGGCCGGTCGTATCATGTTGCAGCGCATAGAGGAGTTATTGCCGCAACGTGTAGATTTTGCTATCGAAACGACACTTGCTACGCGTTCGTACGTGCGACTCGTGCGCCGCGCGCAAGCGTTAGGATATAAGGTACACTTGATCTTTTTCTTTTTGGAAAACGAAGAGCAAGCGATAGCTCGTGTAGCACAGCGGGTGAGTAACGGTGGGCATAACATCCCCGAAGAAGATATCCGTCGTCGCTTCAAGCGCGGCATCTATAATTTGCTGAACTTGTATATGCCGATATGTGATAGCGCGCTGATATTTAATAATGCTCATGGTGATGCCATATTAGTAGCAGAGCAAGCAGATCCTAATGGGCAATTACAGACCTATGAGCAAGAAATGTGGAACAAATTATTACTTCAAATATGAGTGAGAGTGAATTAAAAGAATTGTTGAGTGTAGGCTTGAAACACTCCTACCGCAAAGTTGTTGAGGAACACCGCCGCAACAACCAGCCGCTCATCTTTAGCGAAAATGGCGAGGTGAAGTACGTAGATCCCTACTCCGTATCAATTTAATTGAATTGGGGTGATAGTTCATCTCATCCCATTTCGAGTACACAATACTCCACAAAAATCAAGCAATATGGAAACACATAAAGAAAATGGTTTGATTAGTATTCTAGAATCGTTCAAAGGTGTTCGCGAAATATCAGATGAACATCTAAAAATGAAAGAATTAGACAGGCAATTTCACCATATGGCAAAAGAATTGCTCTATGGTGGCTATTTCTTAATAGAGGGAAAGACTCGTATATGTTTAGACGATATTGAGTTCTACTATCATGAAGAGGGAGATGTAGGTCTAAAAGACCCAATAATGTATCATACTAATGACCACGAGGGAAAAATATTATCATATTTTGAATTAGGACGACTAAATTTGCATGTTTCTGGAGTAGATGTAACGTTTGAAAATCCGAGCAAGCAATATCGGGCTTCTTTTCTCATTCGTGGATTTCACGTAGAGATAGATGAAGTTGAAAAACCATATGATCCATATTCAACACATATCTATGATAAGATGTTATATATGGGCTTACCATTAGGTAAACCTATTGAGATTGAATGGGTAACAAAAAATTTACAAGATAAAGATTGTTGTAATCCTATTGTGGGAAAGCGCTATAATGTACCAGCAGAAGAACACTTCATAAAAAATGCAAAAAATAAGTACGAAAAAAGACCTTTAAAAGAAACAGTGTCTAAACCACTGAACAAAGATGATTTCTTTAGCGATTCAGCGGGCAACGTATATCGACGCTGTACACGTCTATGGCGTTTTTATAAAGTTGGTTTAAATCTTAAAAACAAATAACAATCTAAGAGGACTAAGTCCTCTTTTTTTATGCATAATAACTTCTCCTAAACTTTTAACGAACTTTAACAGAAAATTTTTGGAATTGCACGAAAATACATATACCTTTGCATCGTAAACATAATAACAAATTTATTAACTTTTTAATAGCAAAGATTATGTTACACGATTCGCAAACTGATTTTGTATTCCTACCGATGGCTATTCGGTATCATTTTCCTCGTTTGTATAAGAGCCTCATTGATGCTTTTGTTGCAGCGCGTGTCAGGTATTGGGAAATCGCATACACAGAAGACAAGACATGTCTATGGGTGCGCGACTGGATGCCTATTACTGTTGATCGTAAAGGCGATATCGCACAGTTTCGCTATGATCCGGATTACCTGCGCGCATCTCGTTATGATGACTACAAACCATTTATGTATCCCATTTTGGAAGATATGGAAATAACTCCCTTCGTCTACGAAGATATCATTCTGGATGGTGGTAATGTGCTCACCGACAAGCAAGGTCGCGTGTATATGACGGATAAGATCTTCTTGGAAAATCCGAATTATTCGCGCGAACAACTTCTTGCCAAACTCAAGACTGCTCTCAACGCACGCACTATCAAAATCGTTCATTGGGACAAGTCTGACATCTATGGTCACGTGGATGGGATGATGGCTATCACTGATGATGGTGCGCTCATTACAGACCTTAGTTGGGAATACCTCAATTTCCTCCGAGTAGGAAACAAAATCTTCATGGCACAGCTTGGCAAGCCAACAGACGAACCGGCTGTCAAGCGAATCCGGGAAGCGTTTCCTAATTGCGAGGTTTATCCTATTAAATATGCGCAGACGCTCACGCGACTTGGAGGAGGACTACATTGCGCAACGTGGAATACTGTAGAACACGGCTATCGAAATGCCAGGTATTTCAAACCCTCCAAGCGACATCCGTTCAACCCTTTTGATGCGGAAGCATTTACGGAAGAGCGTTTGCGGGCTGTTGTGGAGTATTACTTAAAACACCTTTTGGCAGATGACGAATGGTCTGCGTTTTATGATGCATTCAAGAAATATTGGGATATCCGTCATGATAACGATACCGATTTTACTGATTTTTCCGATTTCTCCGCTAAAACCATGTATGAAGTGATTCGAACTAATCTGAAAGAACAAAACAGCCCATATTTTAGTACAGAAAATGAATTAACACAAGTAATTGATATTCTTGTGTCCTATTTAATAAACATACCTTTTTTAAACCTTCCTAAAAAATCAACGTATAATCCCCAAAATAAGTACATCCCTGCAGCAACTATGCTCGTTCAGTTCCGTGATTGTTATGCGAGCCTGGTTTCATTCAGTATTGATTTTGAATATAGGACGAAAGATGTCAAAGATCAATTGGAGTTTACCAAACAAGTCGAGAAAGAAGCCAAGGATGCAGAAGAACGCAAGGATGGAACAATATATATCCTCCATTACAGAACTTGTGACAAACGTCGTATTTGCCCTTATCGCTACACGTTAATTGCCCATCGTAGCTTTGACGATTACATTCGTATTATCATTTATGATGATGTGCCCTTAGCCTACTTGAGGCTTACTAACTACTTTGAACATGTTACCTCAAAAATTTACTTCTATGATAACTATCGCAAAGGCGACTGCTATTTCGAAGGAAAACCAGATTCACACATAGATGATTCCGACTTGCCCTTTTAGTATCAAACCCGAGTACATCGATGAGATGACGGTCGATTCCGACACCGAACTCAAGCACAAAGCCATGTGTATTCATCAACTCCTCAGCTCCTCTTATACGCAAGAGGAACTAAAGAAGTATTGCGATTTATATGGGATAACCACAGAACAATATCTTAATCTCACTTAAATATGGCGCAACTCAATCAATCCATGTCAAAAGTTGATATTCTCAAAGAAAAGATCGACAAGCATCTTATCGAAAAGGGCTTAAAGCCTTCTGCTTGGAAAAGTGAAAAAGGATGTGGATGCTATATTCCAAGTAAAAAATTCAGTTAATAACTGGACAATTTGGCAGAAAGTGGACATATTGGCACTCGAGATGGACAAATTGGCACATATTGGCAGAAAAAACGCTGTGGCACAGGATTTGCACTTTATAAGGTGAAACGCAACTACGCAAAATACGCCAACAACGTACACTACGCACACTACGTTAAACAGATGTCAAACGATGCAAACAACATCAAACGACATCAAACAATGTTTAACTTAAAATTAGGAGGATTGATTATGAAACCTGCAATTTATCGTAGAAACAGTTGGCTGCCGACAAACGGATGGTTCCCCAGCGTATTCGATGAGTTCTTGAACAGCGACATGCTGAACACAGCAAACAATGTTGCTCCTTCAGTCAACGTCAAAGAAACCGAGAATGCTTACATCGTTGAACTCGCTGCACCGGGCGTAAAGAAAGAGTACTGCCGAGTACATGTCGATGAAGAGCACAACCTATGCGTCGCCATCGAGAACAAGTTCGAGCACAAGGAAGAAGACAAACATTCGCACTACCTGCGTCGCGAGTTTGCTTACACGAACTTCGAACAGAAGTACACCTTGCCGGACAACGTCGACGAGGCAAAGATTGCCGCTAAGGTCGAAGATGGTATCCTGACCATCGAACTGCCGAAGATCAAACGCGAAGAAGGCAAGACCGGTAGGCAGATCGCGATCTCATAAACCGACATGCTACCAGGCATGATACAGAAAAGAGCACTCCAAGCGAGTGCTCTTTTGTTAGTGTTATAGCATCCCTACGATTTGCTCGAGATAGTGTTTGTCTGTTTCGTCGAAAGCGCCAAAATCAGTGCTGTCGATGTCGAGGACTGCGATGACGCGGTTATCGCGGATGACGGGAACAACGATCTCGCTGTTGGAGGCTGAGGAACACGCTATATGTCCGGCAAAGACATGGACGTTGGGCACGATGACAGTCGCAGCGCGTTGCCAAGCTGTGCCGCAGACACCTTTACCGTAAGGTATGCGCGTACACGCAATAGGACCTTGGAACGGACCTAAGACGAGTTGTTGCCCCTCAACGCGATAAAACCCCGTCCACCAGAAGCCGAAAGCCTCATGTAAAGCTGCAGCCACGTTTGCCATGTTGGCAATCATGTCCGTCTCACCGGCAACGAGTGACTCGACTTGCGGGAGCAGGGCTTGGTATTTCTCTTGTTTGGTCATAAAGGCTGTTTTAGCAGTTGTTTCACTAACGCATCGCTGATGTTGTTGCCTATTTGTTGGCAGACGTCTTGGCTCCAGCGTTGCGCCATGGCGATACAGGAGGGTTGGTCGTCAATGCCACGGAGTTTGGCATAGATGTAACCGGCATTGAAATTGTCTCCGGCTCCGACAGTGCTGACGGTGGGTATTTGGACAACAGGATATGTCTCGCAACCTTCGGGAGTATAGACGCGGATGGAACGTGCTCCGTCGGTCAGGATGAGCGTTGAGCAAAGGGGACGAACATGCTCGTAGATGGCGTCAGGGTCTTGCAGGCCAAAGAGATAGTCGAAATCCTCCATCGAGCCACGCACGACCGAAGCGAGGCACATGTTCTCTTCGATGTTCGGCAAAATGTTCGGCAGGTCGGGTATATGGTTCTTGCGGAAATTGACGTCATAATAGAGCCATGCTCCGGCTTCGCGGGCATCCGTCAGGAGCTTGCGGGTGACAGGACGAATGACAGGATTGATGGCAAAAAACGAGCCGAAAAGGACGACGTCGTCGGCAGTGATGCGCGGCAACGGGATATCCAACAGGTCTCGTGCGTGGTCCTTGTAGAACTCGTACTGCGCATCGTTGTGCTCGTTAAGGAAAGCAAGGGTGATGTGAGACTTGGTGTTAGGATGACGACAAACGAACTCGTCAGATACGCCGTTCTTGCGTAAGAAATCGCAGATGATATCTCCGATATGGTCACTACCGGTTTGGGTGATCATGGCGCATGGCACACCGGCACGTCCGAGCGAGACGATACTATTGAAAGTCGAACCTCCTGGAACGGCTTTCTGCGGCTGGTCGTTCTTGAACAAGATATCCAGCACCGTTTCTCCTATACCAATGACACGTAGCATAATCGAATAGTTAATCCAGCATATCGCCGTAGTTGTTGGAGAGCTGCACCATCTGGTCGTATTCCTCGGGATTGAGGTCGTAGAAGTAATAGTTACGCGGATCGACGTGATGTCCCTGAACATGCACCTCGTAGTGCAAGTGCGGGCCTGTTGACTTACCCGTGCTACCGACAAGGGCGATGATATCCGAACGTTTGACTTTCTGCCCTACGCGTACCAAGGCTTTGAACAAGTGCGCATAAAGCGTCTCGTAACCAAAACCGTGATCGACAATCACCGTGTTGCCGTAACCTTGTTTCCAGCCAACGAACTTCACTTTGCCGTTGCCCGTAGCGAAAACTTCCGTACCGGTAGGAGCGGTGAAGTCCATGCCTGCATGGAACTTACGCACATGATACACGGGGTCAATGCGCACGCCATAACCCGAAGCGACGCGGGTGAGGTCTTTGTTGAGCACCGGCTGGATGGCAGGAATACACTCCATTCGGATCTCGCGCGTCTTGGCGAGATCAATGATCTCCTCGTAGGACTTGGCTTGGACGTAGGTCTGCTTCTCCAAGAGATCAACTTTGCGCGTCAGGTCGGCAGCCAGTTGGGTATTAGCCAAACGGGAGATATTGTCGTAATACGCAGCATTGACGGCTATACCCTTGCGCGAGGACATCGGTATAGGTTCTGCACCGAGGATAACGCGGTAGAGGTTGTCATCCCGCTGCTGCAGGTCGGCAAGCACAAGTTGCATACCTTCGCAACGCTTGCTGAGCAGTTCGTATTGCGCCTCAAGAGATTGTTTCTCAGAGATGAGTTGGCGCTCCTTGGGCGAGGGGAAGAACGAGAAGAAGATATAAAAGAACACTATGCCCAAGCATATACCTCCCAGGATATACCACCCTGCCCTACGCAGCCAGTATTTGAACCCGTGTTCAACACGCTCCATAGCGAGCGTTTCGGGGTTGATGTTGAAGTGTGACTTAGCCATTTTCACATTTTCTCATTTACAATTTTATCATTGAATAATGCCACCTCCCACGACCATTTCATCCTTATAGAGGACGAGTGATTGTCCGGGAGTCGGTGCCCAAACGGGGTTGTCGAACGTCAGCTGCAACATATCATTCGCGGCGCCAATTGCCAGCGAAGCGGGTGCTGCCTGCGAGCGGTAGCGTATTCGCGCCTCAACGCGCGGGCTTCTCATTAACCATTGCTTGTCACGGATACGCACGTCGCGAGCCTGGACAAAGGTCGTATTGAGGTCGTCATGCGTGCCGAGCGTGATGCGGTTGGTAGCGGTATCAATCTTCGTCACAAATGCCGGGTAGCCGAGTGCCACGCCCAAGCCCTTGCGCTGACCAATGGTATAGAACGGGCAGCCCTGATGACGACCTACCACCTTGCCTTCGGCATCGATATACTCACCAGCTTCGGGGTGTACGCCTTCGCGCTCCAAGAAGCCACGGTAGTCATTGTCGGGGATGAAGCATACCTCTTGCGACTCGGGTTTCTTGACCAGCGCATCGAATCCGTGTGCTGCCGCAATCTGCCGCACTTCATCCTTCGTCAGGTCGCCCAACGGGAAGATCGTGTGACGTAGATTATCCTCGGTCAGCATCCAGAGGAAGTAGGTCTGATCTTTGTGGGTGTCGGTTGCCGTGCGCAGGTACGTGTGACCATTACGTTCAGCGATGCGCGCATAATGCCCCGTAGCAATCATCTCGCAGCCGTATTCGCGCGCGGCGTCCAACAATGCGCCCCACTTGATGTGGCTGTTGCACAGTACACAGGGATTAGGCGTGCGCCCGTGAGCGTACTCGTCCACAAAGTTACGGATCACATGTTCGCGGAAAGTGTCGCGGAAATCGACAATGTGATGCTCAAATCCCATCCGCTCAGCGTTGTGCTTGGCTTCCATGATGCTCTCGATGGAGCAACAGCCTTTCTCCTTGGCAAAGCACGACTCCTTCATCGAATCAAAGGTGCGGAACGTCACGCCCACCAACTCATAGCCTTGCTCATTCAAAAGCAAAGCGCTAACAGTGGAATCTATTCCACCCGACATGGCTATCAGTACACGTTTGGGCATAAAGCAACGGGATGAATTGCATCCTATACGCTCAAATCAACTGCAAAAATCGTGCCGCAGATTTTTTTGACAAATAATTTGCTTTTATCGAAAAATTGTTGTATCTTTGCACCGAAATTTGCACACACACCTATGCTGAACTATTTATCCCGATACATTCTAACGACACTTACCGTTGGCATCATAGTGCTTGCATCGGCTTGCAAGAGCAATAATCCTACTGAAGAAGACAAGCAGATCATCGTTGATTACAAGTACCTTAACGCGGCCGAGATCCGCGAGAACAAATCTGAGGCTGAGCGCGCGGAATATGCTTCGTATTCATGGCGCATTGAGCGCGAACAGGGTTCAGCTTTCCCCAAGAATTTCCGCACTTGCTTGGACGAATTCAAGGAGCAAAAGCAACACAAGGGCTATGACCCCGATTATGTGCCTTCGCGGCAAGGTTTGGATGAATTGAAAGTCAGTGCCTGTTCGGATTTCAGCGACTCGGAATTGGATTCGCTGGTCAGCGTTTTGCGCCAACTGCATTCGGGTGCTATCACGATTGTTGACCTGCGAAACGAGTCACACGGTCTGCTCAACGGCAACCATGTGTCGCGCTACGGTAAGTATAATTGGGAGAATATAGGTCTTACGCCGGAAACGATCATGACCTACGAAACGGAATTGATTCACAGTTGCTTAGGCAAACATAAGATTGTAGCCGAACTGAGCAGCAGCAACGATTATGCCCCCGTCAATCCGCGAACAATAGATGTATCATCTGCCGAAACGGAAGAGGAAGCCTGCCGTAAGCGCGGCGTGGGGTATGTGCGGTTCACGTCACTGGATCATTGTTTCGCCAACCCGAAGATTATTGATGATTTTCTGACATTTGCGCGCAACCTGCCGGAAGACACATGGCTGCATTTCCATTGCCAGGCCGGCAAGGGACGCACGACTATGTTTCTGGTGTTCTACGATTTTCTGCGCAATCCCAATGTGTCGGCTACAGACATAATTTACCGCCAATACCAAATTGGCGGTAACTACATGCTCTACCAAGGCGACGACCCGGATGAAAAGCCATGGAAAGTCGAGTTATACAAGGAGAAAGCTGCTATGATTCCGCTCGTATATGCGTATATTCAGGACAGCTACCAACAGGGTTTTCCACTCAGTTGGGCGCAGTGGAAACAACAGTTTTCCCGATCAGAGAACTAACTCATTGATCACCCGAACGACATACTCCATCTGCTCCCTGCTCATGCACGGGCTGATCGGCAGACTCAGTTCGTCGTCAGCCAATGCTTCGGTAATAGGCAAGTGCAGTTGCGGCACGTTCCACGCCACCTTGGCATAGCACTCCTGTTTGTGCGGAGCGATAGGATAATGAATGACAGTTCCGATACCTTTGTCTGCCAAGTAATCGTGCAACGCATCGCGCTTGCCATCCTTAACAAGGATCGGGAACAAGTGATATACATTCTCAGCATTCTCCAGGCGTTTCGGCAACTCGATCAGCGGATTGTTGATATGCTCGTAGTAATATGCAGCCACCTGCTGACGACGCTTGATATCTTCGTCCAGATACTTCAGTTTCACATCGAGTATAGCCGCTTGTATCTCATCCAGACGGCTGTTTCTGCCACAATACTTGAATACGTACTTCTTCTGGCTGCCATAGTTCGCCAATGCGCGCACGGCTGCAGCCAACTCAGGATCATTGGTCGTTACCGCACCGGCATCGCCCAATGCGCCGAGGTTCTTGCCCGGGTAGAACGAGTGTCCTGCGGCGTCACCTATACTACCCGTACGCTTACCTTGCCACGTACAGCCATGTGCCTGGGCGTTATCTTCTACGAGTTTCAGGTTATACTTTTTGCACAGCGCTGCAATCTTTTCGGTCATAGCATTTCGTCCATACAGGTGCACGATACAGATAGCCTTCGTCCGTTCGGTGATAGCCGACTCGATGAGCGCATCATCTATCTCCAGCGTATCGCGTCGCGGCTCAACCAGCACGGGTTTCAAGCCGTTCTCGGTAACACCAAGGATGGTGGCTATATACGTGTTGGCAGGCACGATCACCTCGTCACCCGGCTGCATCACACCCAGTTCGATGTACGCACGCCAAATCCATATCAGTGCATCCAAGCCATTGGCACAACCGATACAATACGGGCTGCCGATATAGTCGGCGTAGTGCTGTTCAAAGACTTCGTTCTCCTTGCCTTGCAGATACCATCCGCTGTCAATCACGCGGCGTGCTGCCTGGCGAATCTCTTCGCCGTGCATCGCCGTTACGTCGTGCAAACTCAAAAAAGGTACGTTCATATCGTTTGAAGTTTTAAATTTCTACGTCGCTCGCGCAGATACTCGACATTGATCTTCTTGTCATGGAGATATCCACCGATAAACAGGTGCAAACAGGTCAGGAGGAAATACCCTCCGGCAAGTATCCACAGTGCGATATACTCCTTGGCTGTCGTCTCAAGCGTGGCGCCCATCGAATTGATATGCAGGAATCCGTGTACACCCCACGTGTAGGGGAAGAAGTAACTCAAATATCGCCATGCATCGGGTAACATCTGTTGCGGCCAGCTTACTCCTGCAATGAACAGAAAGATCAGCGACGAGGAGATCAGTACCACCATACCGCTCTCACGGTTGCGGGTGAATACGCTCACACTCATCGAGAAGTAGATGACAGCGAGCAGATACGGCACAAGCAGTTTCAGAATCAGTATCGGGTCGCCTATATGCGGCAGTCCGAACAGTCGCGGCACGCCGAGCAGCACCAATGCACCCAACGCATAGTATATCAGGAAATACGCGGCAGATCTGCCTAAGGCTATACGCAGCACGCTCGAGCGGCGCCGTCTGCCGGGCAAGAGGTACAATTCGTTGTTCTCATCACGTGCCGTACCGGCTAACATACATATTCCAAAGAACAGCGTCTGATGCAGAATAAGCATCAGCACTGCCGGTACAAGGAACGAAGCGTAACCTCCGCTCTCGCAGAACAGCGCTGTTTCGGTATAAGGTGCAGCCTGAACGAGCATCCACGAGAACTTCTTGTCCATACCCATTGCCTGATAGCGATCGACCTGAATGCGGCTCATATCCTCAAGCATCACGCGGTTGCAACTCAGATAGACGGCCTTCATGTACAGAAACGACGACATATCGCAATAGAGCGATATATGCGCGGACTTCATGCCGGTGTTCAAACACTGCGCAAAATCCGAAGGGAAGTAAATGATTCCGTGAATCTTCTGTGCCCGCATCAGCTGCTCGGCTTCCGCCATCGACGTGCAGTAATGCGTAATCTTGATGTCCGGCGAGGCACTCCATTTATGCAGAAACGCACGGCTCTCCTGGCTGGCACTCATATCGACAACCGCCACCGGCACGTTCTCCACATTGTCCTTCCAATAGATGAAGTTGTACAGGATCGGGTACGCCAATGTGGCGACAATGAATATCACCACCACTCCCGGATCACGGAACACGCGCCGGAGTTCGTTGACAAACACCCACCACGTCTCTTTGACCTTAATCCATTGGTTATTTAAATATCGTGTGATCATTTTATTTTTTAGTTTAGTGTTTAGAGTTTAGTGTTTAGTGTAGTTTTTAGTTCGAAGTTGTTAGTTCAATGTATAAACTTTCAACTCTCAACTTTTTAAACTGCTCTCAACTCTCAACACTCAACTCTCAACTATTTGAGAGGATAATTATTGTAGATCATCGCATCATGCAACCTACGATTCACCAGCAACGTAAACAGGAAGAACCCTGCCAGGCTGAGCATCGGGATGATCGTGTTCTCTATCGGCCCTGCCATCAGGGCTTCGTTGACATAGATCTTGTAGTAATGCCTGAGCGGTATAAGCCACGTCCACGCCTTGAATACCGACAACATGTTCATCACCGGATAGGTGAATCCCGACAGCGAGAAGCCCAACATGCCGTATAACGCACCGATACTGATGGCGTCACGCAGTGTCGGCAACGCACCGATGATGGTGATCGCCATCGATTCCATAGCAAACACCAGCATCACAATAGCCAGCATCATCCGTCCGGACGAGCCCATTACCGGGAAATGCAGGAAGCGGAAGAGAATCACATTGCAACTGATACCCAACACGATGTAAATGATCGTATAAGGAATGAGTTTGCCTATCATTGCCACGGTGTAGTTGCCACCGGCTACCTCCAGCCACTCGTTCGAAGTCTTCATCTTCAGTTCAAAACCGATAGCGAAGATTGTAAGCATCAGCACGATGATGGCTAATATGCCCGGCAGGATGGTTGATACAAGGTATATAGCGTAGTTTCCCCACGGGTTAGCGATCAGGTGCGCGGAGATAGCTATCGGCTGAATGCGCTCCATGATCAAGTGATCCGGCAAACCTTTCTTCCGCAGCACCTCGCGCTGGAACGCACCGGAGGTGAGGTTACACATCGTGAGCAGTTGCTTGTACGCGGTGTTAGCACCTACGGTGTAGGCGTTGTTGACGTAGAAGTGCAGCGTCGGTTGCTTGAAGCTCGCAATGTCGGCATAGAAGCCTTCGGGGATCTCAAGGATACCAAACACCTCGCCCCGCTGCATAGCGAGCCGTGCGTCAGCAAAATTCGGCGTTATCAGGGCTATCTGTACGGATTGTGTAGCGTTCGTCTCACGGCACAGACGGCGCGAGATGGACGACTGATCTTTATCCACCACCGCCACAGGCATCCGTTGGGGTGCACCACGCTTCATGATACTCAGGAAAAAGAACGTACACAACGCCATCACGCCTATCGACGCAAACAGATACAGCGGACGAAGTAGCATCCGACCTATCTCACGACGCGTTACCTTCCAGATATTTCGAAATATCTCTTTCATGATTCAGTATCCGCCAATAATGGCGGATGCAATAACTACTTCTGAATAATGATCGTCGGCATGTTCACATTCCTCTGCTTCTCGCGTACAACGATCGCCGTCATACCCGGACGCAGGTCTTGGATGGGTTTGAGCGGACGAGCCTTGACATCAAACGTGCGCACGTCGTACTGTCCGTTCTGCTTCGTTGCGCGCCACGTAGCGTACGTTCCCATCGCCTTGATGTACGTCACCTCAACAGGATAGAGTTCGTTGCCCAGAGCAGGAATACGTACCTGCAGACTTGTGCCCACCTTGATGTCTTGTAACATATCCTCGCGCACGGCAAAGCTGAACCATGCATCGTTCAGGTCAACCACCGACATCACCGGGCTACCCTGCCCTACGAGTTCGCCGGTCTTCGGGAAACGCTCAGCCACCTCGCCGTCAATAGGCGATGTCAGGTAACGCTCGGCACGTGCCAGCTCAATCTCCTGGATCACGCCATCTACCTTGGCTACCTGTGCTTCGGCAGCTGCCTTATCCTCCTCACGCGCACCTTTCAGCGCCATATCATACTGACTCTTGGCTGCTTTGACGGTCGCTTTGGCGGCATTGTACTGCGCCTCAACCTCGTCTTTCTTCTGCGCACTGACTACGCCGCGCTCGTACAGACGTGCCACGCGCTCGTAACTCTTGCGGTAGATCTCTTCGCCCGCTTTGGCTTTCTGCCACAGCTCGTAGGCTCCTACGATCTGCTCGCGGCGAGCACCATTCTTGGCTTTCTGGTTCACCGACTCAGCCATTTCTCTGGCGGCTTGCGCTTGCGCCATCTTGGCTTCCACCTCTGGTGAATAGATCACTACGACCGTATCACCTTTCTTCACTTGATCGCCTTCCTCTACCAGGAACATCTCTATTCGTCCGGGCACCTTGCCGGATATACGGTATTCCGAAGCTTCCGCTTCGCCGGTGATCAGCACTTCTTCCTCCTTCAAGGCAAACACGCCCACCAGAGCAACAATCACTACCACCGCTAACATTGCGCCCAGCCCTAACAGCAGGCTGCCTTTCTTATCTTCTTTCATATTCTCTTTTGTCTTTTGTCTATTGTCTTTTGTCTATTCAAGCGTGTTAGTGAACTTCTTGAATTTTGTTTCTGCCACTTGTGCTTCGACCATAGCATCTATATTGTCAGCGCAAGCTGCCTGCCATGCCGTCTGTGCCTGCATCAGGTCGGACGCGGTAGCCATACCGGCATCAAACGCCTCTTGAGCAAACCGCAGCACTTCCTCGGCATTCTTGATCTGCATCTCGGTCATCGCCACTTTCTGCTGCGCTTCCAGCACTTTCTGGTTTGCCTGCGTCACCTGCAAAGTCAGCAACTCTTTCGCCTCGTCGCGCTTGAGGGCAACAAGGTTCGCCTCATGCTTGGCTGCTTTCAATCGGAGAATATCGTCGGCGTGAGCGATAGGTATATTCACCACTACACCTGCCGAGAAGAATCCTGTACCTTTCCAGTCGTTGGAGAAACCGTTGTCCAGATTCGGGTTGGTGTAGATGTAGTTAGCCTGCGCCATAATATTCGGCTGCAAACCTGCCGACATGATACGCACGTTGGATTTCGCTACCTTTTCGGCGGCATCCAGCAGTTGGATCTCCGAGCGCGAGTTGATCAGATCTTCCGTTACGTTGAGTGTGTCATGCAACTGAATGTCGCCTAAGCCCTGATCATCCAGCACGAACTCCGTGTGGAGCGGCAGACCGATAATCTGACACAGCGCCATCTTCGACAGCACCAGACCGTTCTCGGCTTGCATCTTCTTCACCTCAGCATCACCGCGTTTGGCTTTCACCTTCAGCAGGTCGGATTGCGTAGCCAGACCCTCTTTGACCAGTTCGGTTACGTTTTTCTCCAAGGTAACGAGCAGATCGTAATACTGATTTGCGAGCCGCTTCTTGTGCTCAACGTTCACTACCCGCCAATAGGCTTCGTCCACCGAAACTATGACGTCCTGCTTCTTGCTGTCTGCCTCTATCTCGGCTACATCTTTAGCCGTCGTAGCGATATCGTACAGCGCTTTCAATCGTCCGCCTACATAGATAGGCTGCGTCAGACCAACCTGCCCTACTACCACGTGCGTCAGATCCGGATGCAGAGCACGATAGAGTTCCTGATAGGCATTCGCTATCATTCCTCCCACCTCAGCACCCAAGGCGTTCACACGTGCGTGCGCTTCGGGTAAGGTACGCGTGTCTTGGCTGAGTTGGTTGAATAGCGAGTTCTCGCTCCACTCAAACGAACCCGTACCGTCTGCACCTACACGTGCCGTACCAAAACTCGTTTGCAACTCATTACTCAGGATCGCGGGCGACTTGCTGTTCCACATATATGCCGCATTCACGCTCAACTTCGGGAACATTGCCGCCAATGCTGCTTGCTGATGCAATCGCGCTGCCTCCAGCGACTCCTGACGCATCTCGCTGTTATGCGATGCGTTTTGAGCCATCTGACGGCATTGCTGCAAGGTGTAGGTCGGAACGATCGTCGCCCCCTCTGCCCACACACTGCATGCTACCAGCAGCAACAACAATAAACTTAGATATTTGGTTTTCATATCTAAAATATCTTAGTTTTTCTTGGCTAATGAGCGAATTCCCTTTCCACGCAACGTACGCTCGGTCGATTGCGACTTGCCGTTGTAGTCCAAGGTGAACACAAGGTTGTTGTCATATACATCGGCAAAACCTTGCACCGTGATATCAAACACCTCGTACTCGTGACGGGTGTAAGGAATGATGGTATCCTTGGTCAATATACCTACGCCAATGGATATGGTGTCATAGTAGGTTACATCCAGAGGCACTTCCAGCGTGCGGGTGTAAGCGTTGAAGTTCAATCGTTTGCCATTCATCTTGCCGCGCGTAACGATCACGTCGCCGTTCAGCTGGTCGATGGTCAGCAACAGGCTGTCGCCGTCATGCAGGCTCACTACCTCCAGCGCACCGGATTCGTTGTCCAAATTAGCCACAAGCGTGTCGGCTTTGGTTGCACCTGCAAAGTTCTCTTCCAGGGTAACCTTGCCGGTTGTCTTGTAACGATAAGCGCCCTTGGCACCACGTACTTCACTGCTGTCCGAGCATGATAACATGCACACGGCAGCTACAAACAGAATTAATAATTTCGATTTCATTGTGTTTATAGTTTTAATATTACTAATATTCATTGTTTTCGTTTAATTCGCTTAATTCGTGAACAACATCTTGAACAGCAACGTCATCACACCTGCGCATATCAGTATCAGCGCAAGGTCAGCTATCATCGGCTCCAATTCCGACATGGTGTATATCTTTTTTCTGATAATTTACAAAAAGCCTGCAAAGTTACAAAAAATTTTTGATATATGCAAATATTTTGCAGAAATTGTGTATCGAGTTAGCAATCCGCGCGGGAATGTATTGTTTACATTATTTTATCACGCGCGCATACGTTTGGTACGATTTTTGCTACAATTAATGCGTAAATGAATACATGTGAAAATGAGTAAATGTGAAAATAAGCGCGTAGCGCTCGTTCTCGGTTCTGGCGGCGCGCGCGGTTTGGCGCATATCGGCGCGATAGAGGCGCTCGAAAAGCGCGGGTACAAGATCACTTCTGTTTCCGGCTGTTCGATGGGCTCGATCATTGCCGGCATGTTCTGCGCAGGCAAATTGAAAGAAGCCAAAGAGTGGTTCCTTTCCGTTGATCGCCAGCGCATATTGCAACTCACCGACTTCTCTATCACCGGCAACTCGCTCGTCAAGGGCAGCAAGGTGATTAAAGCCTTAGAGGAAATCGTTCCCGAATGCCGGATCGAATCTTTGCCCGTGCCATTGACGCTGGTTGCCTCCGACCTGATCACCTCCGATGAGGTCGTCTTTCGCGAGGGTTGGCTCTTCGAGGCTATACGCGCATCAATCAGTATCCCGCTATTCTTCCAGCCCGTGCAATGGCAAGGACGGTTACTTGTCGATGGCGGCATACTTAATCCGTTGCCCCTCAAGCATATACAGCGCACGCAGGGCGATATACTCGTAGCGATGAACATCTCCGGCAAGGACGGCATCCACATCGAGCACCACACCTCCGATCTGGTGAAGATCGCCAACACCCTGCAAGAGCAACGCCTGTCGTATATGCCCAAGGCTATTCGCCAACTCCGCGACAGCGTCACGCACCACATCAACGCCATCGAGCGCGCCAAACGCCTCAGCCTGCAAGGCACGGTGAACTACGTCACCCTGCTCGACCGGATGTCCGACATGCAGATTCAGCAGAGCACCCTACTCGCTCTGCAACTCACACCTCCCGACGTGATCGCCACAATGCCGCAATATGCGTTCGGCACATTCGACTTCGACAAAGCCGAAGCAATCATCGCCGAGGGACACCGGCTCATGAGCGAGGCGCTGGACAAATACGAGGCTATTTGACAAATCCGTTTGACAATATGCGCGTTTTAACGGCTTAAGATACATTTATTGGCTGGAATATTTGCACAATTGAAAAAATTGTTGTACTTTTGCAGCCGCTTTGTCTAATGGTATAAAGGCTATTACGTCAGATTTTGGTTCTGAAGATCTTGGTTCGATTCCAGGTTAGACAACTCCTCCAAACCGCGCAAAGCGGTTTTTATTTAGGGGGTCCCCAAAGAAACTGCAAAGTTTCGCATGGGGACAGCCGAGGCACGCGTCGTTTTTATTGCGCTGGCGCAATCTGTACGACCGCGTTGCCGAAGGCGAGTGTGATGGGATACGGGCAGCCACACAGACGATTATTACTGCCCCATATTGAGTAACACAACAACACAAATGAAAACTTTTGAATTAACCGGTACACTCCGTTCGGAGTTCGGCAAGAAAGCCGCTAAAGGCTTGCGCAAGCAGGATCAAGTTCCCTGCAACATCTATGGTGCCAACGGCAACCAGACTTTCACCGTTAACGTAGCTGACGTTCGCAAACTCATCTACACTCCTGACACTCAGGTTGTAGCTCTGACTATTGACGGACAAAAACGCATGGCTGTGGTTAAGGAACTCCAGTTCCACCCCGTTAAGGAGACTTTGTTCCACATCGACTTCCTCGAGGTAACCGAGAAGAAGCCTGTAACCGTTGAGATTCCTGTTCTCCTTTCGGGTCACGCTGCAGGTGTAAAAGCCGGTGGTAAGCTCCGTCTGAACATGCGCAAACTCAAAGTCAACGGTCTTTATACCCAACTGCCCGACCGCGTTGAGATCGACGTTACCGAGCTTGGTCTGGGTAAGAAGATCAACGTTCAGGATGTTAAGTTGGCTGAAGGCTTGAAGCTGATGAACGCTCCTACCCTCTGCGTTGCCGAGGTTAAGGCTACCCGTCAGAGTGCACAGGCTGCTGCAGAATAATCTGCTGCAAATTATTCATCCCGCCATCGGCTTCCGCCGGTGGCTTTTTTTGTGCATCTCCTCAAAGGAAATTTTTTATGTATCTTTGCATGGATATTTGTGAGGGAATAAGTTGTCAATATTTTGGATTGCCGAACAATTATGTTCGGATGAAATAGGCGGAGATTGCCGTATCAAAAAATCGTAATCACCGTAGCGTGCAAAACGTACGACTGAATCGGGGTTAAGTCGGGGTTAAGTCGGGGTTTTATCGAGGTTTTATCGAGGTAATCCTAGACTTTAGTCCCACCCTCAAGCCACTCACAAGCCAACAACAGCCTTCAAACTATACATCTTTGAGTTTCGCCTCAATATTTCTTTAATCATCCTACTTTTCAACAAAGTTACGCAATTTTACGATTTTGCAATCGTCATGTCAGTGCTCACTCCCGACATTGCCCCGTAAACGGATCGATAACGGATCGGAAATGCACCGTAAACGGATTGGGAATGCACTGAAAACGAAGCAGGTGACCTCGCGAAAGTCCCCTGTTAATCGTATAGGGTTGGTATACCCTTGCTATACCCATAAAGATGGGATATCTTACGCTCTGACCTTGCACAGGTTAGGTTATATTGCCCTATACGATAGACATTTCAGCCAAGTTGAAGACGTTTATCTATGACGAGACATGACTTGCCTGCCTAGTGGGCTTTGTAGACAGAGGTAGCTCCGAACAAGCCGGAACCAACTATAAGAAAATCGTAATGGGTCATTCTTCCGTAAGTTTCGGACGATTCAAATAATGTAATACAGTAGCCGTGCCGAAGGTGTCACTCGGGAATTGATCCACATACTGCTGAATAGAATCGTTGTAAAAATACTCAAAATCTTTTCCTTGATATAAATCATACATTAGTTTGCGAGTAAAATGTAGAACGTAATCAGTATTTGCTACCCATTTTGCAGCGTGTTCTATATCTACTTCCATCGGCCCAACACCGTAGCCGATTTCTGCCATGCATGAAGGGTAAAGATTGCCTGTGTAATATACGTAGCAGATACCCCCATGCGGGATAAATACCGTTTCTCCATCTTGTACTATATCAGCAATGGTTTTCCCCATTTTCCATTGATTTTCATAATCCTTCTTGCCATCGTGCAAATATCGTTTCCAAACACGATTATGATATGCCGAATAGATGCCTAATACTATCGTCCATCCAATTATTACCCATAACGCAGAACGAACGTATTTATTCAAATCTAACGATAGCATAATAGGTATAAGCAGCAATGCAAATGGTATCATATATTGCATATAGTGGTTTAGTCCTCCATGTACAAAGAAATATTGTAACCCAAATCCACCTATTCCAAAGAAACAACACAAAGCCTCGCGCCATTTGTGTTGTTTAAACATGAAAGGCAATAACAATAATGCAGCGTATAAAACAGGAACTATTCTATTAGCAAATCCGAATAAATTATCCCATATGCGAATTAACTTTGATGCAAAAGTTGTTTCTCTCCCCCAATAAGCGTCCATTACATCTGTTCCGTATCCGTTGAATAGGATAGAGTGATAAATATCTGTTCCCCAACAGGCCAAACAAATAAGTAAAGGCAAACAATAACCGAGCAAGTAATACCCCATTTGTTTCCATTTGTTTTCGGATGTGGATGTTACAATCAACCATAATACAAGCATTAAGAATCCTGCTCCAAATTGCTTTGTAAGGAAAGAGCAACAAGCTATAGCCCCCACAATAATTTGCCATGCAGGATGGCTTTCTTTCCATTTCAAGAACAGGCTGATTGCTAACAATCCCCAGAAAACACTCGGAATTTCAAAGAGGATTTCATTACCTTGAGGCCAGTGAGAAACAATGAAAAACAACCACGCAACAAAAGCGGCAATCATCTTATTTGCATCCCATTTACGAGAGATATAGTATAAACACGACGCACATCCTATAGCATAGAGCCAATGAACAGCCAAATAGAACGGATAGCAACCATAGGGAACATGGAACAACCATTTTAGTGCTACGTTGATATAGAACCACAAAGGCGGATAATTGAGGTGCAAGGTCTTGTATGGAATGTAACCTTCTGCTATACGCTCCATCTCAACGAGAATAATGGCAGAATCTACGTCCATGCTATTGAAGAACGAGCCAATAATGAGCACTAATACAGACAGCACTCCTAAAATACCAAGCGTCCACTTGACGAACTTGTTTTCAAAAATATCTTTCATCGTAAGTTCTTATTTATCGTACGGAAATCTTTTAATGCCTTGACTCCAATTTTGAAGATACGCCGCATGTTAATAGAGTTCACACCGCCTTGACGTGGACGGAATGTAATCGGATACCAACCTATGTTATAGTGCTTGCGAACAGCGATTGCACTAACCGCTACATTAGTCAGATTGTAGTCTTGCGGAATAATGTCTATAATGGGTTTCAGTTTCTCTGCTTTGAGTAAACGGAAAGGTGTGTTGGCATCCTTTACCCAAACATGGAACATGAGCCAAACGACAAAGCGCAAGGTCTTTGTAACAAACACGCGACTTGCCCCATCCTGTCTGCCTCCACGAGTGCCTATTTGGAAATCGTATTTGTCGCGATTCTCCCACATCTGCCAAAACTCTTCTGGCAAGGTTTGTCCGTCACTATCCGTTTGGAAAATATAATCTGCACCGTTGTTTATCGCATACTTATACAAGTACATGACCGTTGCACCGTGCCCGGAGTTCTGCTTGTTGAGCGGCTTGAGCAACGGAAATTTGGTTTGCAACTTCTGCATGATAGCAAAGGTTTTATCCTTGCTACCATCATTGGCGATTACTAACTTGGCTACATGTCCTTCTGCATTGATTTTCTCACATACAGGATGCCATTGTTTGATTACATCTTCGATGTTCGCTTCCTCATTATATGCGGGAAGCACAAAATAGATGGTGTCCATTATTGTTTGTTTCTAAACGTAATATATTTATTCAACAGAAATTGTATCAGTGCCACAACAACGATGGAAATGAGTTTGCAAACGATTTCATTCCAACCGCCTTTCGTCACCATTAGATAGAGCATCAACTCACTTATCCCCAAGCCGACAAGTCCTATCGTGTAGAACGACAGGAAACGTGTGGTCACTTTGTCTTTGACCTTGAAATTAAAGGAACGATTGAGAACAAACGATGTGAAAATACCAATGTGGATGCTAATGATGTTCGCCCACAAATACGGCATGAAGTCCCAGTAGCATAGCACCGAATACACGCCGAAGTCCAGCGCGGCACAAAAGCCACCGATGATCCCATACAAAATGAGATTGCGAAAACGGGAATAAACCTCTTTTATCATAAAACGCGGATTCCTTTTGTTGCTTATTTGTCAATTGCGGTCCTGAGAAAACCTTAAGTCTCAAATAAGCAATGCAGAAACCCACGCTGTGTATATACTGAACTACACACGTACAACGTACGCGTGAGTGTATAGTACACCCAATGGGCATCTACGCTACTTGTTTTTGAAGACTTATCATTGAAGTTTCTCAGGTTCCAATTGATCAAAAACAAGCGTTAGTAAACGCCTTAAAATATGTCTGCTCCCTCACCCTGTGACATCTATGCAGACACCCCAGCGTGAGTTTGCGGGTGCAAAGATACGAAAAATATTTGACAAAAGCAAATGATTGCGGAAAAATTTTGTAAAAAAGTGATTTTTGTCTCAAATTTTTTCTTGAAAAAACTTGCAAATGTGGGATTTTTTTTGTATCTTTGCATGGATATTTGCAAGGGGCGAATGTGGAGAAAGTTTAACTTGAAGAGGGGTACAATTTGTACCCCACTTGAAATACTACAAATAACTAGGGGACAAATTGTCCCCCACTTGAAAACAAATAAATTCATGGCATAAACATTAACAGCATCCAAAAACTAAAAGCAATGAAACCGTGACATTTTGTCACGCTTTGAAATTACCGACAGTGATAGTAAATTGCAAATAACTGATGTAGCTGAATTTTCAAGTGTCCCAAAATTTGGGACGGTCAAAAAACAAATAGCATTCAAACAACTTTTGAAAGATATTTTGAGCAATGGATTACCTATCTATAATTGACAAATACTACACCGGGCAAGAGCAGCTGAAGGCATTGCTGTTGCATCACTCACGGCAAGTGACGGAGAAGGCGTTGGAGGTGTGCGCGGCACATCCGGAGTGGCAGGTTGACAGAAAGTTTGTGGATGAAGCGGCGATGCTGCACGATATAGGTATCGTGTTCTGTGATGCACCCGGGATACTATGCAAGGGGAAAGAGCCGTACATCCGTCACGGATATATCGGCGCCGAAATATTACGTAAAGAAGGATTGCACAGGCACGCGCGCGTAGCGGAGCGGCACACAGGCAGCGGACTAACCAAAGAGCAGATTATTGCCGAGCAACTGCCTTTGCCGGAACAGGACTTTCTGCCGGAGACGATTGAGGAGAAGGTGATCTGTTACGCCGACAAGTTTTTCTCGAAGTCTCACCCCGAGCGCATCGCCTCGCTGGAACATATCCGCGCCACAATGCAGAAGTTCGGTTACGGTTCGCCGGAGCGTTGGGCGCAACTCGAAGCAGAGATGAACAGCAAATAATAAGGCTGTTACATATATTTTTGCCGTGCTACAAAATTGTGGCACGGCTTTTGTTTATTGTTAAATGAAGCGTGTCAAAAATAATAAGCGATACAATTTAGTCCAAAATTACCCAAAATTATCAAAAATTATTTTTACGCGACTTACTTTAGAAATTGTATATTCTAAAAATTACTACATAACAATGACTAACACTGTTGACATTCGCGAGCTGCAAGAGCGCATTGAGCGTGAGAGCTCGTTTGTAGATGCCCTGACGATGGGCATGAACCAAGTGATCGTGGGACAAAAACACTTGGTAGAGAGTCTGCTTATCGGTTTGCTGTCTGACGGACACATCCTTTTGGAAGGTGTTCCGGGCTTGGCAAAGACCCTGGCTATCCGCACACTGGCAGACTTGATCAAAGCTAATTTCAGCCGTATTCAGTTTACGCCGGACTTGCTGCCTGCCGATGTGATCGGTACGCAGATCTATTCGCAGAAGTCCGAGGAGTTCAGCATCAAGCGTGGACCTATCTTCGCTAACTTCGTGTTGGCGGACGAGATCAACCGTGCTCCGGCAAAGGTGCAATCCGCCCTTCTGGAAGCTATGCAAGAGCGCCAGATTACCATTGGCGACAAGACCTTCAAGCTCGACGAGCCGTTCCTCGTACTCGCTACGCAGAACCCTATCGAACAGGAAGGAACCTACCCTCTGCCCGAGGCACAGACCGACCGATTCATGCTCAAGGTAGTTATCGGCTACCCGCAGCCGGAAGAGGAGCGTCAGATCATCCGTCAGAACATCACCGGCGAGAAGAAAGTCATCACGCCTATTCTCTCCACCGAGGACATCAAGAAAGCCCGCGAGGTGGTTCGCCAAGTCTATCTCGACGAGAAGATCGAGCGCTACATCGTGGATATCGTGTTTGCTACCCGTCAGCCGGAGAAGTACGGCTTGGAGAGCCTCAAGCAGATGATTGCCTTCGGCGGTAGTCCGCGTGCAAGCATCAATCTCGCTCTGGCAGCCCGTGCGTACGCGTTCATCCATCGCCGCGGATACGTGATCCCCGAGGATGTGCGTGCCGTTTGCTACGACGTATTGCGTCACCGTATCGGTTTGACCTACGAGGCGGAAGCCAACAACATGACAACAGAAGACGTAATAACAGAAGTATTAAACGCAGTTCAAGTTCCCTAATTAAGGTTTTGTTTTTTCTTGGCATCTTTGCTTTTTTCGCTCGGTCATTATGTCCCGCATAACTCTCTCACGAGAAAAAACAAATCTGCTCAAGAAAAATCCAAAACTCGGAGATATATTCTTATGACTTCAGAAGAATTACTACAACGTGTCCGGAAGATAGAGATCAAGACCCGAGCTCTGTCGCATAACATCTTCGCCGGAGAGTACCACAGCCAGTTCAAAGGCCGCGGTATGGCATTTAGCGAGGTACGCGAGTACCAGCCCGGCGATGATGTGCGTTCCATTGACTGGAACGTGACGGCGCGAATGGGTAAGCCTTATATCAAGGTGTTTGAGGAAGAGCGCGAACTGACGGTGATGCTCCTTGTGGACGTTTCCGGCAGCCGTAACTTCGGTACGCAGTCGCAGTACAAACGCGACACCATTGCCGAGGTTGCCGCCACGCTCGCTTTCTCAACCATCGAGAACAACGATAAGGTGGGTTGTATCTTCTTCTCCGACAAGATCGAGAAAGTGATCCCCGTCAAGAAGGGCAAAAGCCATGTGCTGCATATCATCCGCGAGCTGTTGGACTTCGAGCCGACCTCACGCGGCACGGACGCAGCCCAAGCAATTCAGTTCTTTGCCAATGCGCAGAAACGCCATGCTACCTGTTTCCTCATTTCCGACCTTGTCGGCGTAGGCGGACAACTGGTGACCGAAGGCAAGAAGAAAGGTCATCTGCTGGTTGAGCAACCGCTGATGATTGCCTCCTCGAAGCACGACATGAACGTTATTCAGGTCTATGACCGCCGCGATGCCGAACTGCCTGACGTAGGACTACTCAAACTCAACGATGCCGAAACCGGCGAACGCATGTGGGTGAATACCTCGCGAGCCGAGATCCGCAAGGCGTACAACGAGACGTGGACCAAACAGCAGGCAGCCTTGCAAGACGTGTTTGTTCGCACCGGTGTGAATGCCGTATCGATGCAGACCAACGAGGATTACGTGCGCGCACTTATGCGACTATTTAAAATGTAGACCGCTGACGCTAAAAGACAAAAGACAAAATGCTTTTAAGTATTCTATTATCCATAGTAATCAACACCTCGCTCGACTCGACGGTTGTGTGCTTGGGTGACCAGACAGGACTTCGGTTCGAGGCAACCTGTGCGCCGGATGAGCATGTCACCTACCCGACTTTCGGCAAACAGCTTATCGACGGAATCGAGATCGTCAAGCAGAGCCCTGTCGATTCGTTTGTTGACAAACAAGGCAAGCACTACAAGCAAGAGTTGATGCTCACCTCGTTTGAGGACTCGCTGTTCTTCGTTGAGCCGATAGCCTTTGCTTGCGGCAGCGACACTGCCTACAGCGAAACGATCACGCTGAACTTCGTTCAGCCGTTTGTGCTCGACTCAACGAACGCCATCACCGACATCCGCGACATTCAGAAAGCGCCTATCTGGTGGTGGGGATATATCCGCTGGATTCTCGGCGCACTGCTGCTGGCAGGTATATGCTGGCTCATCTGGTGGCTGCTCGGAAAGATAGGCAACTACAACGGCAAGTACGTGCCCGCTGCAAAGAAAGAGCCCGAACGCCCCGCCGAAGAGGTTGCTCTCGAAGAGCTCGACCGTATCCGCGAGGAGAAGATCTGGACACAAGGTCACACCAAGCAGTACCACACCGAACTGACGGATGTGTTACGTACCTATATAGCCAAGCGTTTCGGCGTTGCCTCGACGGAAAAGACCTCGGACGAAACCCTGCAAGCGATGAAACCGATTCTGAGCGAGCAGCGCGAACTGCACGCATCTCTGAGCAAAGTTCTCCGCCTCGCTGACCTCGTGAAGTTCGCCAAGTGGCAAGCTACGCCCGACGAAAACGAACAAGCCCTGCACATCGCCTACGAGTTTGTCAACGAAACCAAACCCGTACCCGCCGAGCCGAAAGAAGAAAAGAGTGACGAGTTAAACAGTTAACTCAATTGTAAATTGTAAATGATTAAATTGTAAATTGTAGATGTTCTCACAACCTGCATATTTATTTCTGCTACTGCTGCTGATACCGATGATCGGCTGGTATGTTTGGCGGATGCACAATGCTGATGCGTCATTGCGCGTGTCGAGCACGTCATCGCTGCGCCGATACGCCCTGCCGTCGTGGGTGCGCCATGTGCCATTCGCACTGCGCGTGGCAGCCGTAGTGTTACTGTCTATAGCGCTGGCTCGTCCGCAACTGACCAACCGCTGGCAGTCGGAATCCACCGAAGGCATTGACATCATGATGGCGCTCGACATTTCCGGTACAATGCTTGCCGAAGACCTCAAGCCCAACCGCCTGGAGGCCGCCAAGAACGTTGGCTCGGACTTTATCCTTGCCCGCCCGAATGACCAGATAGGACTTGTGGTGTTTGCCGGAGAGAGTTTCACGCAATGTCCGCTCACCGTGGATCACACCGCATTAGTTAACCTGTTCCAAGCCGTGGAGTTCGGCATGATTGACGACGGGACAGCTATAGGTCTTGGACTCGCGAACTGCGTGAACCGAATGAAAGACTCGAAGACCAAGTCAAAGGTCATCATCCTACTCACCGACGGCTCGAACAACGCCGGAGATATTGATCCGCAAACCGCTGCCGAGATAGCCAAGACCTTCGGAATCCGCGTTTATGCAGTAGGCGTAGGCTCCTACGGTCAAGCCCGCGTGCCGGTACAGACACCGATGGGAATGCAATACATGATGATGGATTCGCAATTTGACGAAACGACACTCAAGAACATCGCCAACACCACAGGCGGCGCGTACTTCCGTGCAACGGACAACAACTCGCTCAAGAACATCTACGAGCAGATCGACCAACTGGAGAAAACCAAACTCCGCGTGCGCGAATACAGCAAACGCATCGAGAACTTCATGCCCTACTTGCTCGCAGCATTGATGCTCCTGATTGCAGAGATCCTCGTCCGTTACTTCGGTCTGCGCACTATCAGTAACTAAATAGACCGCTATGCTAAAAGAATAAAGACCGCCTATGGCTCAAAGACCGCTAACGCTAAAAGACTGATTAGGCTTTTTTCTTTGAGTGAGTGAAACGAACGGTCTTTCGACTTTCGACTAAAAACAACATTATGTTCAGATTTGCAAATATAGAACTATTATGGCTGCTGTTGCTTATTCCGGCAATGACAGTTGCACATATTATCCTCACGCGCAAGAAACGCCGTCAGGCACGTGAGTTCGGCGATCCGACGCTCGTCTCGTCGCTCATGCCTAACGCCGAGCCGGTGCGCGTACATCTGAAGTTCAGTCTGCTGATGACCGCTCTCGCCCTGCTCATCGTAGCCGCAGCGCGTCCGCAATACGGCAAATCAGAGCGCGTGGAGAAACGTCAGGGCATCGAAGTGATGATTGCCCTTGACATATCGAACTCCATGCTCGCCGAGGATGTGGCACCTTCGCGTCTCGACCGCGCCAAACAGATGTTGTCGAAACTCATCGACAACATGTCCGACGATAAAGTCGGTTTGGTAGTCTTCGCCGGCGAGGCGTACACCCAACTGCCTATCACGGCGGATTACGTGTCGGCGAAGATGTTCCTCCAGCACATCACTCCGGCGCTCATCCAGACGCAAGGAACAGCCATCGGCGCAGCCATTACTACCTCTATCCGCGGCTTTGGCGGTGAGGATGCCAAGGCTTCGCGTGCCATCATCCTTATCACCGACGGCGAGAACCACGAGAAAGGTGCAATAGAAGCCGCACAGAAAGCTGCCGAACTCGGCATGCACGTATATGTTATCGGTATCGGCAAACCCGAAGGCAGTCCTATTCCTATTGCCGGCACAGGCGAGTTCCGCAAAGACCGCCAAGGCAACGTAGTCATCACTCACCTCAACGAAGACATGTGCCGCGAAATTGCGCAAGCAGGCAAAGGATTCTATGTCCGTTGCGACAACACGAACACCGCTTACCGTGCTCTTGAACAGGAACTCGACAAACTTGCCAAGCAAGAGATCGAAACAACCACCTTCACCGATTACAACGAGCAATATCAGTCGTTCGCTATCCTTGCGTTGCTGATTTTGGTGATCGAGTGTTTCATCTTCCCGCGCAAGAACAAAGTCGCAGCCCGTTGGAACATTTTCCGCACACCGGCAACCGTAGCATTGTTCCTACTGTTCTCGCTGCCGACCTTCGCACAGAAAGAAGCACCGGATATCCGAAAGGGCAATCGTCAATACAACGACTCCAACTACGTCGATGCCGAACTGCATTACAAACGTGCGCTCGAAAAGAACGATAAGTCTGCTACGGCAAACTACAACATGGGCTGCGCCTATTTCAAGGAGCAGAAATACCAGGAAGCCGCCGAAGCGTTTGAGCAGACAACCAAACTTATTGATCCCGAGAAAGACCTTGAGCAAGCTGCCGACAACTACCACAACCTCGGCAACGCATACTACGGTCAAGGGCAGTTCGACAAAGCGATTGAAGCGTACAAACAGTCGCTCCGTCTGCGCCCAAAGAATCACGACACGCGCTACAATCTGGTGAAAGCCATGCAGATGAAACAACAGCAAGAACAGCAACAGCAGAACCAGCAGCAACAGCAAGATCAGCAGCAACAGGAGCAACAACAAGAACAGCAGCAGCAACAGGAGCAGCAACAAGAACAACAACAGCAAGAGCAACAAGCCCAGCAACAGGAGCAACAGGATCAGGACAGCATGGACAAAGAAACTGCCGAGCAGATCCTCCAAGCCCTGGAGCAAGACGAACAGGAAACCCAAGAGAAAGCTCAAAAGCCGCAAGGCAAGAAACGCCGCTTAGAAAATGAATGGTGATAATACGATATGAGAAGATTAACGTATATATTGATAGCCGTGTGCCTATTCCCATTGCTGGGCGTAGGCATGCTGCGTGCAGATGATGTACAATTCCGCGCACAAGCACCGGCACAGGTAATTGTCGGCAGGCCTTTCCAACTCAGCTATACAGTCAACCAGCGTGGCAAAGACCTGCGTGCACCGGAGTTCACGGATTTTGACTACATTGCAGGGCCGTACACCTCGCAGTCGTCATCTACCTCGTTTGTCAACGGCAAACGTACCTCGTCGTTCCAGATGACGTTCACCTACACCCTGATGGCGCAGAAGGATGGTACGTTCACTCTGCCGCCGGCAACCATCAACATCGGCGGCGAACTCTATACCTCCAACGGCGTGAAGATCACCGTGCTTCCCGAAGACCAGCCGCAGCAATCTAACAGCGGCAGCGCTCAAACAGGCGGAGCCGGTCAAACAGCGCAGCGCTCAAACAGCGGCAGCGGTCAATCAGCACAAAGCGGCTCGGAGCAAGGCAACATCTTCGTACGCACGCTCGTCAGCAAGACAAAGGTCTATGAACAGGAAGCCGTGCTCTTGTCGTACAAAGTCTATGTCGCAGGCGTGGATCTCAAGCAGTTCACTAACAACACCACGCTGCCGGACTTCACCTCGTTCTTGCAACAGAAGATTGATCTGAGCGACGTTCAACTCGAACTGGAGAACTACAACGGCCGCAACTACCAGACGGCAACAATCTACTCCACTCTGCTGTATCCGCAGAAATCCGGCGATATACAAATTGAGCCCGCATCCTTCGAAGCCGTACTACTCGTACCGAATCAGGCGCGTTCGCGCTCGATCTTCGACGACTTCTTTAACTCCTACACCACTGCCACACGCACACTACGTGCACCGGGTGCAACGATCCATGTTACGCCACTGCCTGCCGGCAAACCTGCTTCGTATGCAGGCGGCGTAGGCAAGTTCACGATGGATGCCAAGATCTCCAACACCGATGTCAAGGCAAACGAAGCCATCACCCTCACGCTGACCATCCGTGGCGCAGGTAACATGAAACTGTTGAAGACGCCAGGCGTCGAGTGGCCGGAAGGCTTTGAGCAATACGACCCGAAGGTAACAAACAACTTCAAGACCTCTACAGGCGGTATGTCGGGTACACGCACCATCGAGTACCTCGCTATCCCGCGTGCCGCAGGCGAATATACCTTGCCCGCCGTACAATTCGGTTACTTTGACACCGAGAAAGGCAAATACGAAGTGCTCTCTACACCGGAATACACACTGCACATTGCCCGCGGAGCAGGCGATCAGGGTGCAAGCGCACAGCCTGCCGGAGTTAGCTATGTCAACAAGGAAGACATTCGTGAGTTAGGCTCAGACATCCGTTACATCTCTGCCGCGAACTTCGTACCCGCAGGCGAGAATGAAGTGCTACGCGTGCCGTTCGGTTCATGGCAAATGATTGCCTTGTACGGCTGCCCGCTTGCGTTGGCATTAGGACTGTTCGTTATCTTCCGCAAACGCATTCGCGAGAATGCGGACATCATCGGCGTGCGCAAACGCCAGGCAAACAGTGTAGCACGTAAACGCCTGAAGACCGCCAAGAAACTCCTCGCCGAACAAAGCAAGGAGAAATTCTTCGAGGAGATAGAGCGCGCTTCGCTGCAGTATCTGAGCGACCGTCTATCCATCCCGACAGCCGACCTGAACAAGGAAACGATCACCTCTACCCTGCGCGGCAAATCCATTGACGACCAACTCATCGAGCGCACCAACCGCGTGCTCTCCGACGCAGCGTTCGCACGCTACGCACCGGCAATGGGCATCAAGCCTGACGAATTGTACGCTCAAACCGAACAACTTATCAACGATTTGGAGGATTGCAAGTTATGAAAAGATTAACAACCATATATGTTGCATTAGTCATATCCGTTATGAGTTTTGCACAATCGCCGGCAGAGTTGTGGACTCGCGCCAACCAGGCTTATACGGATGGTAACTACGCCGAGGCAGCGGCTGACTACAGCGCGATCATTGACGCTGCACCGGTCATTACCCGTGCGTACGCGCCTGTGTATTATAATTTAGGTAACGCCCACTTCAAGCAGGGAGAACTATCGCAAGCTATCCTTGCCTACGAGCGTTGTCTGCGCCTCAAGCCGACCGACAAGAACGCGAAGTATAACCTCGAATTTGCACAAACGCAGATCATCGACAACATTGCCGACACGCAGGTGTTCTTCCTCCGCGAGTGGGTCACTACCCTCAGGAACATGTTGCCCCTTAGAATCTGGATGTGGAGCTCAATCATCCTGTTCAGCCTCACGCTGATCTGCTTGCTGCTGTTTGCCTTCTCACACTCCATCGGTGTACGCAAGGCAGGATTCTACCTAAGCATTATCTTCATTATCTGTTCGGTGATAGGTTTTGCCAATGCCGCGTCGCTTAATCACCGCGACAACGTGCGTGCCGAAGCCATCATCACCCGCGGCATCGTCAACGCCAAAGCCTCGCCGGATCGCTCCGGAACAGAGCTCTTCACCGTGCATGAGGGGACGAAAGTCACCATCCACGAGGTGCTTGGCGGCTACGCGAACATCGAGGTCGGCAACTACAACGGCTGGATTCCCGTTAATACCCTTGAACGAATATAACAATACGAAAAACACACCATGATAGGTCTATACAACGACAACTTCCCTCCCGTGTTGGACGGAGTTGCGCTAACAGTACAAAACTACGCATATTGGCTCACCAAGAAAGGTCAAGACGTTTCGGTGATTACGCCGTACGCTCCCAATTCCAAGGAAGTGATTAAGGCGGCGGAGTACCCCATCTACCGCTATTCGTCTGTGCCTATACCCTTCCGTCACCCCTACCGTTACGGTTTGCCGTACATCTCGCTGGCATTCTGGCTCAAGTGGCGCAAGCTGAACTTCGACTTGGTGCACGCTCATTGCCCGTTCACCTCAGGCGATCTGGCACTTAGGGCGGCACGCGATCAGCAGATTCCGCTGGTTGCCACCTTCCATTCGAAGTACCGTCAGGACTTCGAGCACAACGTGAAGAACAAGAAAGTCGTGGATTGGATGGTCAAGACAATTATTCGTTTCTTTGAGTCGGCTGACGAAGTATGGATTCCCCAAGCTGCTGTCGAGCCTACCCTGCGCGAATACGGCTACAAAGGCAACGTCACAGTCGTAGAGAACGGCAACGATTTCTGTTCACCTATCGACGTCATCGAAGCCATGCGTCAGGAGATGCGCGCCGAGTTGGGTCTGCTGCCGGAGGAAACGATGCTGCTGTTTGTCGGGCAGCATATCTGGGAAAAGAACATCGGCTTCATCCTCGAAGCCTTGGAGCGCATCAAGGACAAACCCTTCCAGTTCTTTATGGTTGGCACAGGTTACGCCGTTCACGACATCCGCGTCAAGATCAAGCAACTCGGTCTGTCGCACAAGGTAACCCTGCTCGGCAATATCCACGACCGCGAGCGTCTGAAACGCATTGACGCGGCAGCCGACCTATTCTTGTTCCCCTCGCTATACGACAACGCCCCGCTTGTGGTGCGCGAAGCAGCAGCCATGCACACACCCGCACTGATGCTTGCCGAGTCCACAGCTGCCGAGGTGATCAAGCCGGACATCAACGGATTCCTCACGCCCAACGACGTGCAGGCGTACGCTGACCGGATCAGTTACCTGCTCGAGCACCACGATATGCTCTCCAGCGTCGGCAACAACGCATCAAACACCATCGCACGTTCGTGGGAGAATGTGATGGACGAAGTGATTCTGCGCTACCGCGATATACAACAATCCTATAAACTCAAACACGGCAAATGATTACGATGATTCTTTGGATGCTACTCCAGACAGCCATGCTGGTTCTCGGGCAAGTAGCACTTAAACTCGGCATGCGCGATATGCCCGCGTGGGAGTGGTCATGGAGTTACATCTGGCACGAGGTTATCCTGAACGCGTGGCTGATGGTTGCAGTTGTGCTGCTTATTGCCGCTAACCTGTTCTGGTTGTGGTTGCTCGACAAATATCCGTTCTCGCAGATCTATCCGCTCACCAGTTTGGGATTTATCTTCGGCATGTTGTCGGGATTGTTTATCTTCCATGAGCAGGTCGGCTATCTCCAGTGGATCGGAGTGGTGATGGTTATGCTCGGTTGTTACTTTATTGCAAAAGTATAACAATGAAACAACAGATACAGAATCTTCGTTTATGGCTCCAAGAGGGCAATCGTACCAATTGGGTAGTGTTCGGTCTGCTGACCCTGATGGTGTTCGGCAAGACGCTGATGTTCGATCATTTTGCATTCCGCGAGTGGTCGTTTGAGCCTACGTTCACAGGTGTGCTGTGCAAGTTGGCGGCAGCTATGCTGTTTGCCTCGTTCACGTTCCTGTTGCGCGACAAACGCTGGCTTATTCTGCTTTCTGTAGTGATTGACACCTGGTTGATTGCCAACCTCATCTATATGCGCAACAACCATATTCTGCTCGACGGCGAGGCATTCAACATGTCCGGCAACCTGCACGGTTACTTCTGGTCGGTGCTCATCTATATCGAATGGGGCATCGACCTCATGTTCTATGGTCTGACAGCCTTGTTCAGCCTTATCTTCCTATTGATCAAACAGAGCGACCGCAGTTGGCGAGCCTGGCTGGCGGTCTTTATTATCGGCGCGTTACCTTTAGCTGTCGAACGCACGCAGCATGTGTACGGTCAGAACTTCCCCAAGACCGTCGCCAACACCTCTGTGCTCTATGCGCCGTACTATATTCTGGCGGACTACCGATTGATGATCAATGGCATCCAGCCTGTTCGTCCGATGACCGATGCCGATTACCTGCGCATGCAGACGCTTGACGACGGCGAAGACGAAGTTACGCTCGACTCCCCGCTGATCATTGTATTGCTTGAGAGCCTGGAGAACTGGGTACTCACGCCGGAGATCATGCCCAACCTCTATCGCCTCACCCAAAACGATCATGTGTTCTACGCCAACCGTATTCACACGCAGATCGTCGGTGCGCCATCGGCTGACGGGCAGATGTTGGTCAACACCGGTCTGCTGCCTATCACTGCCGGCGGCACGTGTCTGCATTATGCCGGCAACACCTACCCCGCTATCATGCACCTCGCGCCGGATAGCACGATCTGTCTGCTGCCGCACGATACCTGCGTGTGGAACCAGACGGCTATGTCGCCCGCCTACGGCTACGACTCAACGATCTGTTACTGCGATGTCGATACGATCCTGTTCTGCAAACTCGACAGCCTTGTCGATGAAGGCTTCCGCTATATCCAGTGCATCACGCAATCCACCCACGCGCCGTTCGTCAACGAGAAGTATTCCCGCCTCGCGCTGCCCAAATCCATGCCTTGGGTGATGTACAACTTCATCCGCGGATTCAACTCGCTCGACGAGGGTTTGGGTTACTTCATCCGCAAGATCGAGTCCGACAGTGTGCTGCAGAACTATACCATCGTCTTCACCGGCGACCACCGTATTCTGCATTATGAGAAACGCCAACAAATGCAGCGTTATGCTGCCCGTTGGGCAAAAAAGAACACAGATAGTTCGCTCGCTTGGATCAGCAATCTCACACCCGAAGACGACTGCCTGCCGCTAATCATCTACTCACCGCGCATCTCGGGCAATCCCCGTTACACGGCGGATGCCTACCAGGTGGATATCTACCCCACCTACCGCACGCTCATCGGCGCACAGGATTACCGCTGGCAGGGCTTCGGCATCAACCTGCTGGACAGCACACAAAAACGCTCCATCCTTGAGGATGAAGCGTACCCCTTGTCCGACCGTCTAATTCGTAATAACTACTTCCAACGGTAGCCGATGTTCAGGCTGACTGACTGCGGATAGATCAGTGCGTCAGCGACTTTCTCACCTTTCTTCTCCTTGTAGAATCCGGCAATGTCGGAGAAGCTGAATTTGTACTGCGCATTGATCTGCATACCAAACTTGAACTCATAACCCACCATCAGACACACTCCGAAATGGTTGTTGTGCAATTCGTACAGACGGCTGTAGTCATACTGCTGCGGCTCGGTAACTTCGCTCAGTGTAGGTTTACTCTGTTCGGCTGACTCATCCACATTCTTGTACGTGCCTGCTATGTTCGAGGCGAACGTAAAGTGCGTAAACAATCCGCCGCCAAACTGCACATAACCTTTCTCCATATTCCCGTAACGACCTAAGAAGAAGATAGGTACATCCACGCCAAACGACCACAAGTGGTTCGTGGAGTCGGCTGCGCCGAATTGGTTCTGATGCGCGGTGAAGATCACCTGCGGCTGGATAGCGAAATGCTTGGTGATGCGGAAATCCAGAAATCCGCCTAACTCGCCGCCCACACGCATATACGAGCTCATCATGTGGTGATCGCGCGTGATGAAGAAGTTACTCATGTTAGTACCGATCAGCAAACCGCCGGACACCAGCTTCGGCAACTTCTCCTGATCCAGCGAATCTAACAGTCGTTCGGTATTGAACTCCTCCAGCCGCAACTTCGTCTCATCGAGTGACAATTGCAACTTACTATCCATACGCGACTCTTGTGCGGCTACAGCCACACTCACGCATAGTGCCAACAGAATAAACAAACGCTTCATCATAGTGCAATTCTAAAGGTTATTTTTACGCCGTTACGTCCCCACGCCGGGATGCGTCGGCGCGCATTGATCATCACCGGCTCACCGTTCTCGTCGAGCACCGCATTGCCTGCCGCATCCAGTTGCGGCACTTTGTACGGCAACTCGTAGTCGTTGTATGTGATACGGCGCACGTAGTCAATACGAATGAACTTCAATATATTCTCAAAACCTGCCGTTATCTCCATGTACGGCAACTTACCTATCGGCGAACTCGTCCGACCATCCGTCCAATAGCCGTTGCCGTCGAACGTCGCGCTCTGCGGGAACTCGTACAATCCTGTACCCGTTTCCAGATACGGGTTGTTCTTTTTCGTCAGACCGCCATATATGCCCGAAAAACTTACTACACCACGAAGCTTCAACTTATTGATACCAGGGATGCGGTTCAGTATCCAGCCCTTGAAGTAATACGTGGCGTACAGCGAAACATATTCGTCCATCAGGAACTCCATCGGCTTCATCAGGTTGAACGCACGCTGCGCGAGGAAAATACTCGTGCTCGTCTGCGGTATATGCAGCTTGGTGAACGGCACTTTCTGCCAGATCATACCGGTCTGCACACGCAGATCCAAATGACCGAACGCCGAGAACCAGAACCGCTTGTCGAACAGGAACTCCGTACGGTTGTAGATAAATCCGTCGCCGCCGTTATGACGGTCGTCAAGGTATCCGACATAGTGCGTCAACATGATCGTCGGGGCATCCTTGTCAAGCGCAAACGGACTTTGTACACCCATTCGATCGATGAACACACGTGTACCCGGTGAATACTTGAGCTCGAACATCGCCTCATAGTCGCGGTACGAACTAATCGTATTTAAACTCTTCGTCCACGTTTCGTCGGCATTCTGCGTCCAGTTCACGCGGTCGTAACGCAGCACTCCGGCGGCTTCGTTGTTCATAAAGTCGAACGTCGCGCGCAGCGTCAGGTTGTTGCGCCACTCCTTCATGTACTCCGCCTTGGCGTGGAATACGTACTGATAGTACCCCATCGTGGGTTTGCTGGTCGGGATAGACATCAGTATATGGTCACGGCGGATCACATCCGTCAATTGTCCGGGTTCCTCCACGTCGTATTGCGCCGACAACTGCAAGTGATGCCTTAGTCCGTCATAGGGCTGGTTCTTGTGCTTGTCAAACGTGTAGATGAATGTGCCGTTGTACTTCGGTCGCAAGTCTTTTGTGCCGAACGCCGCATACCCGCGGAAATACACCTGATCGTGCAGCCGGGCGGTGGATGTGCCGCCGAAGCGCAGACGCACACCTTCCAGCATATTCCAGCTCACAAACTGATAGATCGGACCTATATCGAACTTGCTCTCGTCTATATCCCTTGCCGGAGTGGTGGCTATGAACTCCGTGGTCACGGCATTCACCGTAGCGATAGCCGTAGCCAGTGCAGGTTGCGATGTCACCTCCCGAACCAAGTCATAAACCGAGTTCTCGTACCACGTCAGCGGTTCGGGGCGCAAGGTGTCCCATGCTGCAGCACCGAAGCGTTGCGCCATTGAGTCGTTGGTCTGCTCTACTTCGTTTGGGGTAAAGGCCGAGAACACCTCTTTCGGAATAGGCGTTTCCATATCCCAACCCGTGTAGATCTTCGTCTGACGAGCCAGGATACCGCGTTTGTTGTTCATCACGTAGAACTTCGCGTACGTCGTTGTCCTGTCCGGTGCCCACAAGCCGTTATCCAACTGCCGGTACGAATGCTCGATCGAGAAGTTGCTCACGAAGTTCAGGTTGATGTCCGGCGGGATGTTAATCGCGTATTTCTTGATGCGGAATGTCGAGTCGTTCACGATATACAGGTGCCCCGTGAATCCGTAACTCTCCGAGTTAACCGGCACAAACGCCAAGTCGATACACGGATAACCGTCCACCATGATCGTGTCCATGATATAGTACTGATAGAACGACACTGCCAACGCCGACGACAGCGGCGACACAAACCTGTTGAACAACAGGTTCATGTTGTTGTCGTTGATATCTACGTCCTTGAAGATTGCATTGATGTTCTCTTGGAACGAACCCGCCGACACCAGGTCTTCCACGCCGAAGATACGTTTCTTTTGCAGAATCTTCTTCTCGCGGTGTGGCTTGCGCTGGTAGTATTCCTCGTTCAGGTGCTCGCGGATACTGATTGTCACGCTCGGATAGACGCCCGTCGTATCGATATACTTCTTGACGAACGTGAAGTTCTTCCAGAACGGTTTATCCCAGTTCACCTTGATGTTATCCAGCGCAAACGACATGCGTGAGTAACTCTTCGCCGTGTATTGATCCACCGTCTTCACGCACGACGAATCCTTGTGCGCTATCACTTCCTTGATCAGTTCCACCGCCGGATTGCCTTTGCGTTTGTACTCGCGCTTGCGGTTCTTGGGCGTTACCACGATGTCTTGCAGTCCATATACGTCAGGCGTCATCTTCACCTTCGCGTCTTTGCGGTTCTGCCCTTTTCTCAGCGTCAGCATCTCCGTCTTGAAGCCCAACATCTGGAAGTTCAGCGTGTTGTAACCTGCCGTGTTGCTGATCGTGAAGTTACCTTCTATATCCGATGTCGTACCCACCTCCGAGGCGATCATACCTTTGTTCGGCGTGGACTTGAGGAAGTAGATCTGCACGAACGGCAAACCCTCGCCCGTATCGGCATCAACCACTTGACCCGATATACTTGTGCGCTGTGGTGCATCTTGCGCCACAACCCTGCACGGTATTCCGCACAGCACGCATAGTAATACTATGGATATGATCTTCTTCATCAAAAAGTGCGCAAATTTACGACAATTTTTTGAATTTTGCAAATATTTGCATTTTTCTGCTCATTTATTTGCATTTTTCAATTATTTTTTGTAACTTTGCATTCGCAAATTACACTTGTCGCTCGCTCGACTAACTACTTAACGTTTTCTCGCCAGAGAAAACCATTTTAACTATTTAACGTTTTTCGCAGAAAAACCATTTTAACCAAAGATACACCATGTACACCAACTTCCAACATCATCTCCAAGAGGAGTTAAAGCAGATCGAGTCTGCCGGTCTGTACAAACGCGAGCGCATCATCATCAGCCCGCAAACCTCAGGCATCCAAGTCGCCGCTGACGGCAAACCTGCCGACGTGATTAATTTTTGTGCGAATAATTATCTTGGGCTCGCCGACAACGCCGAGCTTATCGCTGCTGCCAAAGACTGCATGGATCGCCGCGGCTACGGCATGGCTTCCGTGCGATTCATCTGCGGCACGCAGGACACCCACAAGCAGCTCGAGCGCGCTATCTCTGAGTTCTTTGGCACCGAGGACACCATCCTCTACGCCTCATGCTTTGATGCCAACGGCGGATTGTTCGAACCGCTGCTCACTGCCGATGACGCAATCATCTCCGACGCACTCAACCACGCCTCGATCATCGACGGCGTACGTCTGTGCAAAGCCGTGCGTTACCGCTACGCCAACGGCGATATGGCTGATCTCGAGCGCCAGCTCCAAGCCGCACAAGCCCAGCGTTTCCGCATCATAGCTACCGATGGCGTGTTCTCCATGGACGGCAATGTCTGCCCGCTTGACCGCATCTATGAACTCGCGCAGAAGTACGACGCGATGGTCATGGTCGATGAGAGCCACTCCGCAGGCGTCGTCGGACGCACAGGTCACGGCGTAACCGAGCGCTACAACCTTCGCGGCAAGATCGAGGTCATCACCGGAACCTTAGGCAAAGCCTTCGGCGGATCGGTTGGCGGATTCACTACCGGACGCAAGGAGATCATCGACCTGCTCCGTCAGCGCAGTCGCCCGTATCTGTTCAGTAACTCCCTGCCGCCGATGATCGCCGCAGCAGGATTGAAGACCCTTGAGATCCTCACCCGCAGCAACGAACTCCAGGATCGTCTGCACAGCAACACCGAGTACTTTATCGGCAAGATGAAAGCCGCAGGCTTTGACATCAAGCCCACCGAGTCCGCTATCTGCGCCGTCATGCTCTATGATGCCAAACTCAGTCAGGACTTCGCCGCCGCCTTGCAGCAGGAGGGCATCTATGTCACCGGGTTCTACTACCCTGTTGTGCCGAAAGACCAAGCCCGTATCCGCGTACAGGTCAGTGCCGCCCACACCCGCGACCAACTCGACCGTGGCGTCGCCGCCTTCATCAAGGTCGCCAAACAACTCGGCGTACTGAAGTAAGGCAAATATATACTATATAATGAACTAAGAGGCATCGGTGGCTAGACAGCTGCCGGTGCTTTTTTATCGATGCATGACATTAAGCGGCAATGGGGAGACGGATGAGGGGACGAGAGGGGTCGCGATGTAATATAATGGCGCGCCTAACGGGCGCTATGCCTGCATCCCATGCAGGCGCAATAGACAAAATAGGATGAGGCGCGGGAAGAGATACAAACGCGCTCATGGAAATCGCGCGCACAGAACACCTACGGCTCGCCGGAATAGCGGCGAGAACTATACAGGGGTGGATGGATTGAGCGAGGCGGGAGGCACGGGCAATGAGAACAGAGCGAGCGGCGAGGTACTCGGCTCGAAGAGACTGATAGAGAGTGCAATAGATGAAATGATAGATTGAGCTGTAGGGCTTGGGATGAGGGGCAGGATTCGCCTTGTGCTCAAGGTACAATGGTTCCCACTCGGCACGGGCTACGGGATCACGTTCGATGGCGTGAGCACGGGACTGAGCGAGTTTGATGAGTTCACGGTTGGCGACACAGGCAGCAGACCATGATTTGGGGATGTGGCAGGTGTAGAGCACGTGCTTACCCTTGAAGCGACGCGAGCGCGAGGGACGAAGGATGAGGTTCTTGCCGTAATGACGCGCCTCTTTGAGGGTATTGACCCGGCCACGGTAATAGACGATAGCATCGGTGAGATCAAGATAACGCGAGCCACGGGCACAGAAAGAGACACCACACGAAGCAGAGGTCTGAGAAGACTCAGCAATCGTGCTGTGAAGGCGATGGATAACATCAGATTTGAGATGTCGGGACATGACTTATAATGTATTTATTTACAGTTAATTATACAAGTTTGGATTGATAAAGGTCTAGGATTAGAACGATGCGCTCTGGGAAACCGAACGGAGCGCAATTGTATGCGTCATGTCATAGACCTCTGAAATCCGATACAGGGAACGGAAAATCTCCTCTGAACGGAATTCGAGTACAAAGATACGAAAAAAAATTGAGAAATGCAAATATTTTAGGAAAATGCAAAAAAAGAGAAAGATTAGATAGCAAAAATGATAGAAATATTTGCATATTTCAAAAATTATTTGTATCTTTGCAGATGAAATTCGCAAGTATGGTTCATACAACATTACAACATTATAGTTAACTCCTTATAATTAACCTACTAAAACCAAACGAGTATGAAAAAGTTCATTCTTATGGCAGCGGTGCTCACAGTGAGCGTCGTTGCAAGTGCCAAAACTTGGCGAATCAATCCTAACGAATCTGCTAAACCTGATTTCACTTCACTGAAAGCCGCCTGCGATGCAAAAAAGGTGGTTAAAGGTGACACGCTATATTGCGAACCGGGATTGTACACCAATGAAGATGAAAATTATATCACCAAGAACTGCCTGACCATCTTAGGTCCGGGATTTGGTTTCAAAGGCGCTTTCGGTAGCACGAGCACCATAGCAGAAGCTCATTTCCCAGCCATAATGCACGTTAAGGCTGACACCCTCAACATTATTGGTCTAAAAGTTAAAAATATGTTTATTGACGGTGACTATTACGGCGTACGTATGGATCTGGTTATTGAACGGAATTACATCGGCAGGTTATATCACAACCCGCGTTATATGAGGCGAATCACTGTGCGTAATAATTTCTTTAGCGCAAGCTTCCACGATTCCGGCAATTCCCCCATTGATCTCTCGGGTTCTGAACTTCAGAATATTGACATTCAGAATAACATCATTGCAAGTCTGTACTATGGCGTAATCGTTAATGCAGGTAGCAATACATCGGCATTGATTGCTCACAATACGATTATTTGCGATATGTACAGCAATTATTCGGCTATCAGTGCTGACTATTCGGTTATTCGCGACAACATCGTGATCAACAAGAACCCCGACAGAGGATCTTCGGTGTTGATTGAGTTTAACAGAATAAGCACCTGCAATGTGCATAACAATGTCTTCTCGCTTGATCCGGATCTGGTTGATGCATCCATTTTGGCACAATACGGTACGGACAACTATTTCGCAAAAGCGACTCTTGCCAACACCTTTACATGCACCAAAATCGATAATGCGGAAGAGACTTACTATCAGTTGAAGGAAGGCTCGGTAGCCAAGAACAAAGCCTACCAAGGCGAGGACTGCGGCGCGTTTGCCGGTTCGTGGCCGTTCATCATTTACGGACGTCCGCAAGGCTTGCCTTACATCTACGATGTTAAAGCACCCGCTACGCCGACTGATGACCAACTCACCATCACGTTCAAGGTAAAAGCAAACAACGAGTAATACCATCCAAACATTGACGACTATGAAACGATCATACATATATGGTCTGTTGCTCTCGTTTTTGCTTGGGTCTTCACTCTATGCTCAACGTGCGGAGTATTGGCTTGACAGCGATCCGGGACGTGGCAAGGCTACGGCTTTGACACTTTCGGGTAATGACGGCTCACTCACTCTGAACACAGCAAGCCTCAGTGCAGGCATACATGTTGTGGGTATCCGGACTGCGCAAGGACGAAAGTGGGGACAGACCTATACACACACGTTCTTCGTTCCGCACGGACACGGCTCGGGCACCTTGAACGGTGTTGAGTGGTGGCTGGACGAAGATCCCGGACGAGGCAAAGCCACAACGATTGCTGCTACAGGCAGCGACACGCAGGTAACAATCCCCGTGCCGACCGATCAGCTCTCAGAGGGCGTACATACACTCGGCGTGCGGGCAAGGCAAGACGAACTATGGGGACAGACCTACACACACACGTTTGTTGTACTCCCCGGTCACGGTGCAGGTATAATCACAGCCGCCGAGTGGTGGCTGGACGAAGATCCCGGACGAGGCAAAGCTACGCCTCTTGCAGTAAGCGAGGGAGCAGAACAACTCACCCTACCCGTGCCTACCGGTGGTATGACCAACGGCACGATACATGTGGTTGGCGTGCGCGTACGCCAGAACGACATCTGGGGACAGACCTACACGCACTCCTTCCTTGTCACTCCCGGACGTACGGTAGCAATGACAGTACAGGCTGTGGAAGCATACTTTGATTACGACCTTGAGCATGCTTACAGCATCCCGTTCACGCAGGTAGGCGACTCGGTTGTAATAGAGAACTACAATATGCCTACCAATGCTCTCGCCAACGGCAAGCACGTGTTCAACCTGCGCGCCAAGGCTGACGGTAAATGGAGCGTTCTGGATACCTACGAGTTCTGCAAGAGTGCTCAACCGGCATTCATCGTGGAGAATACGGATATATGCGAAGGTCTGGAAGTGTACTTCACCGACATGACAGCCGGTGCGGATGACAACACAACCTTTGCATGGGACATCAACGGCGACGATAAGACCGATTACACCGATGGCGGCGGTATCATACACACCTATACCAAGGCGGGAACGTACACCGTAACCCTGACCGTGAAGAACGGCGACGGTTGCGAGGCAACATACTCGCAAGAGATAGTGGTGAACAGTGCTGCTGCACCGAGCGTTACACTCGCGATGAACCAAACGTTCTGCGAAGGCACAGAGGTAACAATGACCGCTACGCCGACGAACGCAGGCACTACACCGCAATACGAGTGGCTGCGAAACAATGTTGTAATCGGCAAGACCGGTGAGCCTACGTTCAGTTACTCGCAGTTCGCCAATGGCGACAAGGTTGCTGTTCGCCTGACGGCAAGCAATCCGTGTACACCGCAGCCGGTAGTGACATCCGCAGAGTTGACGATGACCGTTTATGCTCTGCCGGAGATAACGCTGACGTTCCCCGATGCTATCTATACCGATGCAGGAATGATTCAGTTCGCCGGCTACGCTACGCCTACAGGCGGTAAGTTCTATCTCGATGGTCAGAACAAGACGTTCTTCAACGCTGCTACCGTAAGCATCGGCGAGCATACATTGCGCTATGTAGTGAAGAACAGCAACAACTGCGAGGCAGAACAGACCATGACGTTCACTGTAAGCGAACGGCCGAAGTACACGATAACCTTCGTGGATGACGACGGTATAACCGTATTGCAGCAGTCGGAAGTAGCACTTGATGCTATGCCTACGCCACCGGCTGATCCGACGAAAGAGGCTACTGCGGAGTTCACGTACACGTTTGCAGGCTGGAGTCCAACCATCGTAGCTGCCACAGGCGCTGCAACCTATACTGCAACATACACAGCAACCGTCAACAAGTACCTCATCACCTTCGTTGACGAGGATGGAACAACGGTTCTTGCATCCGCTGAATATGACTACGGTACGACTCCTGTTGCACCTGCCGATCCAACGAAAGAGGCTACTGCGCAATACACGTACACGTTCAGTGGTTGGGACAAGGAGATTGTCACTGTAACAGGTGCAGCAACCTATACTGCCAGCTACACGGCTACCGTCAACAAGTACCTCATAACGTTCTTGAACGACGACGAAAGCGTTCTATGTGCAGAAGAATGGGAGTACGGCGCAACACCTTCTTGCGAGGAGCCTACTAAAGAGGCAGATGAGCAATATACATACTTGTTTGCAGGCTGGCAACCGGAGATCGTTGCTGTGACAGGTGTCGCAACCTATATCGCAACATACAATGCAATGACGAACCCGACTGCATTGCCGGCAAACGAGCAATTATCCTGCCCGACCAAGATTATCGACAACGGTCTGCTCTACATTCTTCTCCCCGATGGCACACGCTTCTCAGCCACCGGCGTGAAAGTGGAGTAAGATATCCGTAACGAATGGTTTTTCCATAACAAACGGCTGCCATTTGGCGGTCGTTTGTTATGTTTATGTATGTTTTTCTAAAGAAAAATGCACAAATGTTTGCAAATGTCATTTTTTTTTCGTAAATTTGCAACGCTTTGGCGCGCTTGACTCCAACCGGCTCACACATCCTGTCGAACACGTGTTGGATCACTTACGGACCGTTGTCGGACCATTGTCGGACCGATATCGGATTCCGGTGCACCTTATATATACTATGTATATATCCCGTGATTTTGAACAGATATGTTTTTCACCCGCGCCGGAACATGCAAAACTTAACGATTCGTAATGAGAAAACAGATACTGCAAATAGGTCTTCTTCTGTTTCTTGCATCGGGCATGTTGCCTTGCTTGGCGCAGACTGACGAACATCCTGCCGCAGGCAAGGATTTCTATTTCACGCTGTTCAACCATTGGAATCACGACCTGCCCGACATACCCCTCAAGCCAAGCGTGCAACGGCAGAATGGCAATGCTGCTTTTTGCGGATTGATGCTTAAAGCGGTAGAGGATGCCGACATCACATTTTCTTCAAAAGTAGGCTTAGGCGATCTGAAGATTCACATGGATCGTGGCGTTTCGTTCGTGACCTCTCTACAAACCCCGGAAGACGCCATTTTAAAAACCTTCAGGATTCACTCAACAGGCGCTTGCTACATCAACGTATTGGTGCAAGGCATTGCTGGCTATGCGCAAACCGCTATCCTGCCCAAACACTTGCTTGGAACGAATTACATGCTGCAATCGTGCAACGGCATCGATGCCATTGCACCATGGACTACTACACCAAGGTTCTCGCAATTCACAATCATCGGCACGGAAGATGCCACTACCGTTCTCCTTACTGCCAAATCAGCCCTCACATGCCTCACCGAGCCATATACGGGACAGACAATCTCAGCTGGCGAAAACAGAACGTTCAACCTCAATGACGGCGAGGTGTTGCATTTCCGCACAATGAATTATTGGGAATCCATCAGCGGCACCCTCGTTCATTCCACACGCCCTATAGCCGTTTTCCAAGGCAACGACCTGACCAGTAACCCCGACACCGATTCCAACGTTGACTACACATGGGAACAAGCCCGCCCGACATCGGCGTGGGGGAAAGAGTTCGCGATACCCAAAAGCGCCAAACTACGAAAGGCAACATACCGGATCACGGCATTAGAAAACAACACGGAAATACTGTTGCGAACAACTGGGAGCAACATGCAGAATATTGGCACGTTACAAGCAGGTGAAACGCTCGAACGCGAGATTTCCAGCTCTTTCGAGGAAATGATTGTTCACCGGATATCAGCTACCAAGCCCGTTTGCTGTTACATTTACGCAACAGGAAGCAGCCTGAACGAAGATTTTGGCGATCCGGCTATGGCGGAAATTGCACCACTGGACAATATGGCAAACAAAGCGTACTGGAATCTAATGCAATCAGATTCCTACGGACCATGCACCGCAAGATTGATTGTCAGTACAAGGCGAGGCTGCAATATTCTGCTGAATAACAAACCCCTGAACGAATATAACAAAATTTCACTCTACGTATCGGATTTTGAAACGCACGAAATACCGATTAGCGTTCTACCGGGATGGTCTCTGACATCCGATAATGGAGGTTTCAGCGCATACGTGATGCAATTCGGGCCTGACGTGGATGCGTCTGCATTCAATGTATCATTACCCGCTTCCGCAGCAACAAATGTCTGCGAAGACGGCACATTGCTCTTCCGGGAAGATTTTGGCGGTAACTCGCCTGATGATCCTGCTGTAAGCACTACGCGCGTTTCGGGTATGTCAAGCAAATACACGCTCAGCAACGGCAACTACATGGGTTCCGCCACGTACATGGTCACAAAGAAAGGCTTCTACAACAACATGCAATGGCACCTGCAGGACGACCACACCTATTTTGGCGACTACAGCCGCGGATACTTCTTGGAGATTGACGGAACGCGCGATAACGAACCGTTCTATAGCACCAGTCTGGACGGCTTGTGTTCGGGCACTGAACTGGATTTCAGCGCGTATGTTGCCAACATCACGTATGCAGGGCAAATACCTTACCTGCTCGAGCATCATGGCTACGCCTATCCGCGTTTGCGGTTCGTAATCACCGATCCGACTACAGGACAACAGGTTGCCTCATACTCCACCGGCGATATCCTGCCCGACTATACCAAGGTCTGGGATGTCAATCTTTCCGAGTCTGCCGACTGGCAGCGCGTAAGCATGCGCTTCAAGGTGCCTGACAATGTAAACTCTGTCACTCTATCCATCTTCAACGACGTGACAAGCGATGGTATGGGTAACGACTTTGCGTTGGATGATATCGAGGTGCGACTTTGCATCCCGCCCATCGGGATAACAGGTGAAGACAGTGTCTGCATGTTCCGTAGCACCACACTTCGTGCGCATTCTGAATACCAGCAAACTGCAACACAAATCGAATACTGCTGGTGGCACTCGACCGACAGCAGCCAATGGTCTGTTATCAGTACAGGAACTTCACCCTCGCTCACTCTGCCCAAAGTACACGCAGCGGACTCAGGATGGTATAAGGTTGCCATGGCACCGACAGGCAATATTGAGAGCACCAATTGCCGTACTGAAAGTGAGCCGGTTAGATTACACGTCACGCCCGTCACCGCATGCGCACCAACCATTGCTATTGAGGGGGCTAACAGCGTTTGTCCGTCCTTGCCAACGGAACTTCGGGCTGTATCTGCCTACCCTACTATCACCGGCGAACCGATGGAATGTGAGTGGTGGCACTCGACCGACAGCATGCATTGGACGAAGATCGCTGATGCAACCGCAGCCACACTCAGCCTCGACTTTGTGCAAGCGGCTGATTCTGGGTGGTACAAAGTTGCCATGGCGACCGAAGGAAACATCAACAATCCGGACTATCGCATCGAGAGCGAGCCGTATCGTCTGTTTGTTCGCTCGTTCAAGCAGTGTGCACCACCCGTTACAATACGTTCGCCTCACAACGTATGTGCTGAACGGCACTACCGCTTCAATGTGCGCTTCGACAACAACGGCATCATCACCCACCCCGTCGCATATCAGTGGTTCTTCACAAGGGATTTGGACCCTGACCTGCCGCCCGATGACCAACCATGGACGACCATCACTACATCCAATGGCAACGTGCTTAACCCGGACTTCCCCAACATCACGGTGCAAGACTCAGGCTGGTATCGCATAGCTATTGCCAACGAAGACTATATCACCGATCCCGAGTACCGCGCAATGAGTGAACCGTTCTTGCTCCGCGTGAGCTCCGACTGCCCTATCTGCACCGATGGGCGTTTGCTGCTCAAGGAGGATTTTGCCGACGCCACGCCTGCCACGTACACCTATACTCTCGACAACTCTTGTGCTGGAACGGAACTTTCCGTGATAGCCGGTCTTGATCAAACTACTCTACCCGCCGAAGCTAAATTGACGATTACGCTGACTGATGCGACCTCACATGAGGAACTCAAGCGGTACGAAGCCGACTCTACAGAATTGGCGGAATGGCAACGGGTAGGATTTAATTTTGGCGTACCGCTTGGCACGAACAGCGTTGTTGTACAATTATCCAACGAGCATCAGCTGAACGTGGCAGACATGGCAATCTATCTGTGCGCGCCCACCGTTGAGATAACCGCAGTTGACACCGTGTGCCGCGAAGCGTCATACAACTTTACTACGCGCGTGCATAATGGCAACAACGATCGTCTTGCTTTTATGGAACCGCTGGACTACTTGTGGATGTACTCGGCTGACCAAACCACATGGACGACAGTCAACTACACCTCTGATAGCGTTTGGAATATTCCTGCCACAACGGATACTACCGGAGGGTGGTACAAGGTGGCGGTAGCAGAACAGGGCAACGCTGCCAGCCCCAACTGCCGGACAGAGAGTGAACCTTTCAGGCTGACTATCAAGAAATGCCTTAATCCGCCACAGGCAACCGACACTATCGTTTGTGACACACTGATGCCGTTCACATGGCACGACATTCAATGGCTAAGCACCGGCGACTCTGCCGTCATGTTACATTACACCACTGGCGAGGATAGTGTGCTCATGACTTACGTGATGCAGAACGAGCATTGCTGCCCGAATATACAATATGGCACCAGCCAACTCACTATATGCGACACGCTCCTGCCCTTCACATGGCACTATCGCGACACATCCGTCGTTTTCACAAGCGTGAATGACGAGCATCAGGTACCCATTCCGCATTGGCGTTGGACAGATTGTACCGACTCGGTCTATACCCTGACTATTGATACGTTCCGTTGCGAACGACTGTGGCCAATCATCGTCAACAAGTATAACTGGCAACTGATGGTGAACCACATCGCTTTACGACGGTTTTTCCCCGAACAGATGGTTCGGGCATATCAGTGGTACAAGGATAGCGCGGCCATCAACGATGCTACGGCAGACGAATATTCCGAGCAAAACGAGTTGCACGGCATCTACCAATTATTGATATGGATGAACGATGATACGTATGCATGGTCAAATATCATAACGATAACGGACACACCCGAGCCGCAACCTGTCATCATGCACATTTATAATAGCAATGGTATGCCGGTCACTGAGCAACGACTCACTCCGGGCATCTATATCTATCATTACCAACAGGGCGAACGCGTGTGGACGCAGAAGAAAATCATTCAATGAGACGCCGATTACTCATAATATTGCTTTCACTGAGCACCATTGCACACGCTGAACATATCTTCGAGGCAGGTGTGCATGGCGGTGTTGCAGGTTGGAACGCCGAGTTGGACTACATCTCAGCACGTGCCGGCTTCAACACTGGTGCACATCTGTATTACGACTTGCTGTCTGACTATATTATCGGTTTCCGCACCGGCATAACGCTGGATTGTTACACCGCCGGACTCACGAAGGCAGGCTACGAAGATACCTACTCCACCATGGATGTGGATGACCAGCGCATGGAAATCAGTTATACCATTCGCTCCCTAAGCGAACAATACACAACGTGGGCGGCAGGCATACCGCTGCAATTGGCATGGAGTTATGATCAGTTTGTGCTATTTACCGGTGCTACAGCCGTCTTCCCGCTATCATGTCGGTGGCAACAGCGTGTTGATAACACCGCATTGTCGGTCTATTATCCTAAATATGACAACCGCATTGAGGATTCCTACCCCTTGGCTGCATCAAGAGATTTCAGCATGACGGATGCAGGCAAAATGGCACAACCCAAAGTGCAATGGTGGCTCTCGTTGGAGCTGAACTATACCATACCTTTGCAACTATTGTCACGCAAATGCATGGCAAACATCATGGTTGGATTGTACTTCGACTACTGCTTGTCGAACCTGACGCCTGAACATAGCGATGCACGAAGTATGATAATGCTCACGGACACACGCGACGGATTTCCGCTGCAACGGTTGCTGACTCCTGTCATAAACAGCAACCGGCAAAGAACACCGCTTGTCAATGCTTACAACCCTTACAATTTCGGAATAAAAGTCTCATACGCCATATCATCATACAAACCCAAGCGACTCAAATATTCACCTTCCTGTGGGTGCATGAGGTAAACGTATCTCGCTGTTTGACTGGTTGAGGCAATCGCACTTTTTACGCAGTGAGCGTTGCATAATTCCCGCTATCGAATGGTTGCGGGATTTTTTTTGGCACGAAAATTTGCAAATGTCAAATATTTTTCGTAACTTTGTGTCGTCAAATTATGCGCGTATAAATGCGCGTGGGTAAACGCGTAAAAAAATATGTTTAATCTATTCAGTAAAAATATGGCAAATCAAAGTCAACAATCCGGCACAATGTACAATGCAATCACTGCCGGAAGCAAGATTATCGGTACAATCATCGCCGACGGCGATATCCGTATCGACGGTACAGTAGAAGGCGAAATGCAGTGCGCAGGCAAGGTGGTAATCGGCGAGAAAGGTCTGATCAAAGGCAACGTAACCTGCCAGAACTCCGAGATCATGGGTACGCTCGACGGCAAGATCATCAACAGCCAGACGCTGGCACTCCGTTCAACAGGCAAGATCAAAGGCGAGGTGCAAACCCAGACGCTGATCGTTGAGCCGAACGCACAGTTCAACGGCTCATGCCAAATGCCGGCAGCGGCAAAGCCTGCGGCTGAGGTTAAACGATAAACCGTTTAACGTTAAACAGTTAAAGAGTTATGCGAATCAAACCGTTCAGGGGCATACGTCCCCCAAGAGAGCTTGCCGCGCAGGTGAGCAGTCGTCCGTATGACGTACTCAGCAGCGAAGAGGCACGTCGTGAGGCAGAGGGTAACCCGATGTCGCTGTATCATATCATCAAGCCGGAGATTAACTTCTCTCCCGGCACCGATGAGCACGACGAGCGCGTCTATCCGTGCGCTGCGGAGCAGTTCAAACTCTTCCGCGAGAAAGGCTGGCTCGTGCAGGACAAGACGGAGAAATACTACGTCTATGCGCAGTCGATCCCTGACGGTCACCCGCTGGCTATCAACGGCAAAGGGCGTACGCAGTACGGCCTTGTCGTAGCAGCCTGGGTGGACGATTACATGCAGGGGCGCATCAAGAAACATGAGCTCACCCGCCGCGACAAAGAGGACGACCGCATGCGTCATGTGCGCGTGAACAACGCGAACATCGAGCCGGTGTTCTTCGCCTACCCTCACCGCAGCGACCTGGACGCTATCATTGCCCGCGTGACAAGCGGGGAGCCGGAGTATGACTTCGTGAGCGAGCTCGACGGCTTTCGCCACACGCTGTGGGTAATCGACGATGCCGCAACCATCGCTACCATCACGCGCATCGTAGCAGCTATACCCGCTATGTACATCGCTGACGGTCACCACCGCAGTGCAGCCGCAGCACGAGTTTGCGAGGAACTGAAGCAGTCAGCGATCAGCAGTCAGCAATCAGCAGTCAGCGGTCAGCAACCGGAATACGAGTATTTCCTGGCGGTATGCTTCCCGGACAACCAATTGTACGTAATGGACTACAACCGCGTGGTGCGCGACTTGAACGGGATGACACCCGAAGAGTTCTTGCAGAAGCTTTCGGAGAATTTCATCGTCGAAGACAAAGGCACAAGCATCTATCGCCCCGAGGCATTGCACACATTCGCCCTGTATCTGGGCAAGCACTGGTACAAACTCACCGCCAAGCCGGGCACCTATACCGATGACCCGATAGGCGTGCTCGATGTAACCGTTTCCAGCAACCTTATCCTCGACAAACTGCTCGGCATCAAAGACCTGCGTTCGGACAAACGCATCGACTTCGTGGGCGGCATACGCGGACTGCAAGCCTTGCAAGACCGCGTGGACAGCGGCGAAATGGCGATGGCGTTGGCACTCTACCCCGTCACCATGCAGCAGATCATCAACATTGCCGACAGCGGGCAGATCATGCCGCCCAAGACCACATGGTTCGAACCCAAACTCCGTAGCGGATTAGTTATTCATGAATTAGTGTGAAATATTTTAAAATTATCATAATATGCTCATTGGCTGCACTGTGTTCGTGCAGCATTCAGCAGCGGGTAAAGAAGGCGGACAAGAAGTTCGCCATCGGTGAGTATTACGACGCGGCGCAGATCTACAAGCAGTGCAACCCGCGCATCAAAGCCAAGCAGCAGCGTGACCTGAAGGCACATGTGTGTTTTCATCAGGCTGAGTGCTACCGCATCCTCAACGACGGCAAGGCAGTCAACCTGTATGCGCAAGCCATCAAATACAAATACCCCGACAGCATAGCCTACCTACGTCACGGCGAGGTGCTGATGTATCAAGGCAAGTACCGTGAGGCAGAGAAAGCCTTCACCACCTACCTGGAGTCGCACCCCGACGACTACCACGCCCGGGCAAGTATCTATGCCTGCCAGCAGGTAGGCGAGTGGAAGAAAACGCCGACGCGCTACAAAGTGCAGATTGCCAAGGAGTTTCAAGCCAAGCGTTCGTCATCGTTCGCACCGATGTTCATAGGCGACAACGATGATGCACTGATGTTCACTACCAACCGCCAGGAGCGCACGAAGAGCAAAGACAAGAAGAAAACCCAGCGTCCGAGCCCCGTGACCGGTCAGCAACTGTTCAAACTCTACTCGGCGCGCAAGAACGCCTCCGGCAAATGGGAGGACATAGAGCCTGCCGAAGGACTATACGACGATGCCGCAGCGGACGAGAAAGCCCAAAACGACAGCACCAGCAACGGCAAAGCCCTGCCGGCAGAGATGGGTGTGTGCTGTTTTAGCCGTGACGGCAAGACGATGTACTTCACCTACTCGCGTCCGGTGAACGGACAGGATCTCGGAGCAAAGATCTACACCTCAACCCGTGCCTCAGGTCAGTGGAGCGAACCGCAAGAGCTGACGCTGTTCAAGGACAGCAGCATCACCTGCGGTCACCCGGCACTAAACGCCACAGGCGATACCCTGTACTTCGTTTCCGACGCCCCGGGAGGTTATGGCGGCAAGGATATATGGTTTGCCGAATACGACGGCACGCAATGGTCGATGCCGGTGAACCTGGGTGCGCAGATCAATACCTCCGGCGAGGAACTCTACCCCACTATCCGCAACAACGGCACGCTGTACTTCTGCTCAACCGGGCAGCCGGGTTACGGCGGATTAGACATCTTCAAAGCCGAACGGGACACCACTGCCATCGACAGCATCTCAGGCTTGGGCTGGGCGGTATATAACATGGGCGCACCGTTCAACAGCAACGGTGACGATTTCGGTATAACCTTTGCCTCGGAAGGCGAGCAGGGATTCTTCTCGTCGAACAGAGGGCAGAAGAGAGGTATTGACATGATATACAGTTTCGTGCTGCCGGAGATGGAGTTCATCGTGGAAGGCAAGGTGGTGGATAACAACAACACACCTATCTCCGACGCCTCGATCCGTCTGGTGGGCAACAACGGCACGAACACCAAACTCCAAGTGCGTCGCGACGGCACGTACAAGATCAAGTTGCAGAAGGATACGAAGTACGTGATGCTTGGCGTTGCGCGCGGCTACCTGAACCAGAAACAGGAGCTCAACACCTACGATCTGAGCGACAGCAAAACCTACACGCAGGACTTCACCCTCTCGCCGATCAGCAAGCCGGTGACGATGGACAATATCTTCTACGAGTTCGGCAAGTGGGAACTCACTCCGGCATCGGAAGCCGGTTTGGCGTCGCTCGTCAAGCTGCTCAACGACAACCCGAACATCACCATCGAGCTATCCGCCCACACCGACTACGTGGGCAATGATGCCGCCAACAAGGAACTCTCTGCCAAACGTGCACAGAGCGTCGTAAACTACCTCGTACAGCATGGCATAGAGCGCGAACGCCTGACGCCGGTCGGTTACGGCGAGGAGAAACCCGTCATTGCCGATGCCGCACTGAACAAGAAGTACCGGTTCATCCCCGTAGAGCAAGCGTTGACAGAGGAGTTCATCACGACGCTGACCAGCGAGCAGCAGGAGATCTGCAACCAGATCAACCGCCGCACGGAATTCAAAGTCTTGCGTACAACGTATAAACTTTATTAGACCGCCTTCGGCTCAAAGACAAAAGACCGCTACGCTAAAAGAAAAAAGCCGAATATGTGTTAGCGGTGAAAAGTAATTAGGCTTTTATCTTTTTTCTTTGAGTGAGTGAAACGAACGGTCTTTCGACTAATAAAATTATGAAGCAATATTTAGACTTATGCCGCAGGGTGCTTGAGGAAGGCGTACAGAAGACCGACCGCACAGGCACGGGCACTATCAGCGTATTCGGACATCAGATGCGTTTCCACATGGCAGACGGATTTCCGTTGCTGACCACAAAAAAGCTGCACCTCAAGTCAATCATCTACGAGCTCTTGTGGTTCTTGCAGGGCGATACGAACGTCAAGTACCTGCAAGAGCACGGTGTGCGCATCTGGAACGAATGGGCGGACGAGAACGGCGATTTAGGCCCTGTGTATGGTCATCAGTGGCGTTCGTGGCCGGATTACAAAGGCGGCACAATCGACCAGATTAGCAACCTCGTGGAGATGATCAAGCGCACTCCCGACTCCCGCCGACTGCTCGTCAGTGCATGGAACGTAGCCGAGGTGGACACGATGGCATTGCCGCCTTGTCACACACTGTTTCAGTTCTACGTAGCGGACAATAAACTCTCTCTGCAACTATATCAAAGGAGTGCAGATATCTTCCTTGGCGTGCCGTTCAATATCGCTTCGTACGCGCTGCTGCTGCAAATGATGGCGCAGGTCACGGGCTTGGAGTGCGGCGACTTTGTACACACCTTCGGCGACGCGCATATCTACCTCAACCACCTCGAGCAAGTCAAGCTGCAACTCACGCGCGAGCCGCGTCCGCTGCCGAAGATGCTCATCAACCCCGACGTGAAGTCGATCTTTGACTTCCATTACGAGGACTTTACATTAACCGATTATAACCCCCACCCCCACATCGCGGGAGTCGTAGCCGTTTAGACCGCTACGCTGAAAGAATAAAGACCGCTGACGCTAAAAGACAAAAGACTAATATGATTTCAATAATAGTAGCAATAGCAGAGAATTACGCCATCGGTAAACAGGGCGGATTGTTGTGCCACATGCCGGCAGATTTGCAGCACTTTAAGCAAGTGACGCAAGGGCACACGGTGATCATGGGTGAACGCACGTACCTGTCGCTGCCCAAGCACCCGCTGCCCAACCGCAAGAACATCGTCATCAGTGACAACCCTGCGTTTGATGACCCGGCAGCCATTGTCGTGCGCTCTATCCCCGAAGCGATGGAGCATGTTGCCAAGGATGAAGAAGCTTTCATCATCGGAGGCGGGATGGTCTATCGGCAGTTTATGACCATAGCCGACAAACTCTACATCACGCATATTCACCACACATGGGAGGACGCCGACACGTTCTTCCCCGTCATCGAACCCGACGTATGGCAGCAGACCGCTGCCGAGCGTCACGAAGCCGATGAACGTAACCCCTATCCTTATACCTACGCGGAGTACCTGCGCAAATAATGGCACGGTTATTGCAACGGTTGGGGTAAACAGTTAAATTTGTACGATTATGAAACGACTGAGTATTCTTTGTATAGCGATGCTGAGTAGCATCTGCATGTGGGCTGCACCTTATGCGGCAAGTATTGAACATGTGACGGTCTTCACCTATGGCGCCGAGTTGCAGCAGCGCGTGTCGCTGCCCCTGCAAGCCGGTGACAATACCGTGGTAATCGAGAACATCGCCCCGAACATCAACGAGGAGAGCCTGCAGATTGCCCTTGGCGGAGGAGTGATCGTTCGTCAGTATGCTTTCAGCCTCGACTACCTGAGTGCTGACAAACAGAAAATGAACACCGCAGCCTTGGAGGATAGCCTCAAGCAGGCACAAGACGCCCTGGCAGATGCCGAGCGCCGCATCGCTACGCTCACACAGATGCAGACGATGCTGCAAGCAGGTGTCAACAGCAGCCTGACCGCCAACACGGGCGTCACCACTGCCACGATCGACAAGAACCTGCAGTATTTCCAAACCAACGCCCTTGATCTCGCCAAACAACTCGATGCCACCAAAGCCGAGAAGACGGATCTGGAAAAACGCATCAAAGCCCTAAAGCAACAGATCAAGGAAGTCGGCGGCAGGCAATACAACAAGAGCGGTATCGTCACCCTCGAACTCAACTCCCCGAAGAAACAGACCGTAACCGCCGGCATCAAGTACTACACCGAATCGGCTGCGTGGACGGTGACCTACGACCTGAACATCAGCGATCTGCACTCGCCTATCGGCTTGGTGATGAAGGCGCACGTCTCGCAATACACAGGCTTGGAGTGGAAGAATGTCAACCTGACGCTATCTACCGGTCGTCCGTCGAGCGGCAACGAAGCGCCCGAACTGAGCACATGGTGGTTGCAGCAGCAAGTCGCTCGCGTACGCAGCACATATGCGGCAAAGAATGCTGTATATGCCACATTGGGCGTCGCGGCTGTAGCAGAGGACGAGGTAGCGGATCTGGCTCCCCAGGCAGCATCGATTCAGCAATTCGTTGAGCAAAGCGAGCAAGCGTTGTCCGTGGAGTACGCCATCAGTCTGCCCTACACCATCGCCGGCAGCGGCAAGGAGCAGATCATCTCGCTGCAAGAGCGGCAACTGGACGACGTAGCGTACAACTACTTCACTGTTCCCGCAATGGACGAGAGCGCCTACCTCGTAGCGTACATCAACGGCTGGCAACAACAGCAACTGCCTGACGGGCGTTCAAGCCTCACGTACAACGGCACATACTACGGCGAAACGATGCTGGCGACGAACAGTGACGAGGCACGTGTACGCCTGACGCTGGGCGATGACCGGCAGATCAAGATCAAGCGTGAACTGACCGCCCAGAACAGCAAGACGAGCGGCAGCAACAAGCAGGTGACATACACCTACACGACAACTATCCGCAACGACAAGAGCGAGCAGGTGAACATCACTCTGAAAGACCGCTATCCCGTCAGCACGGCGAAAGAGATACAGGTCAGCGTTGGTGACAAGACAACACGCGCCACGAGCGATGACAAGAGTGCAGGCATCCTCACGTATGACCTGAAGCTCGCTCCCGGCGAGAGCAAGCAGATCGTACTCTCTTACACGGTGAAGTACCCGAAAGAGTGGCGCATCAATCTATAATTCCGTCAACCAATATTGGCTGACTCAACCCACACAACTATGAAACGAGCGATTTTGTTTATTGCACTGCTGAGCAGCCTCGGGCTGTTCGCACAACAGACAGGCAGCATCCAAGGATCGGTTGTGGACAGTCAGTCCGGACAGATCATGGAGATGGTTGCCGTGCAGTTGTTTGTCTATGCCGACGGCGACTCAACAATGGTCAACGGCGCACAGACGGATGCCGAAGGATTCTTCTACTTCCTGAAGGTTAAGCCCGGCAAGTACAAGCTCGTTTTCAGTTCATTAGGTTACCACACGCGCATTGTTCCGGTTGAACTTACGCCGAATAAAATGATCCTTGAACTCGGCAGAATCACTATGGTCGAAGACGTACAGGCTCTCGCGGAGATTGATGTCAAGGGGCACGCAGCCGAGATGACTGTCAAGGGCGACACCATCGAGTACAACACTTCAGCTTATAAGATGGAGGAAACGGCGGTGGTCGAAGACCTGCTGAAGAAAATGTCCGGCGTGACGGTGGATAAAGAAGGCAACGTAACCGTCAACGGCGAAACGATCAAAGCCGTACGCGTGGACGGCAAGAAGTTCTTCGGCGACGATGTACAGACTGCCACGAAGAACATCCCTGCCGACATGATCGAGAAGATCCAGGTGCTGGACGAGAAGAGCGAAACATCGAAGATGACGGGATTTGAGGACGACGAAACGTCACGTGTGATCAACCTTACCCTCAAAGCCGACCGCAGGCAAGGCATGTTCGGCAACTTCAATGGCGGCTTGGGTGCTGATCTCGTGACGGACGACGGCAAGTGGTTTAACTACGGCAACCCTGCCTTTGGCACAACGGCTGCCGACCGCACCAAGCACTTCTTTGAGAACGACTTCCGCTACACGGCAGGACTGTTCATGAACATCCTCTCGGGCAATAGTCAAACAACCCTCATCGGCAATGCCAACAATACGAACGAGATCCGCATGGGTCGCGGACGTGGCAGTTGGGGCGCTGAGAACCAAGGCATTACGTGGGCGGAGAACATCGGCGTGAACACGAACATCGATGTCAGCGCCAGCGTGCCGGGAATGCTCGTAGGTGGTGACGGACAATTAGCCCATTCATCCAACAACACACGCGCCGACTCCCGCAAGGAGAGTTATGCCAGTGGAGCCAATTACCTGCAGAAGGATAACTCCTCCTCACTATCCAACTCCTGGGATGCGAACGTACGCTTGGAGATGGAGTACGAGGTTGACTCCGCAAACAAGGTGCTTATTCAGCCGCAGTTCAGCTTTTCGCGCGCTGCCACCGATGCCACCAACACCTACTCCAACGCACAATACCCGGACGGCGGCGACACCACGCTCATCAGCGACGGCAACCAGACAAAGAACTCTTTGAGCCGCGACATAAGCGGCAAGATTCAGGTGATATACAACCACTCATTCCGCAAACCCGGACGCAAGCTCACGCTCACCGGCAATGCGAACATCAGTAACACCAAGGGGCATACCGACACCTACGCCTACGACAACTTAGGCGACAGCGTGCTGGTTAATCAATATACCAACAGCGGCAATACTGCAGTCGGTTACAGCCTGCGCGCCTCGTATATCGAGCCGCTGAAGACCAAAGAGCACTTGTTGGAAATAGCGGCTCTGTTTAGCGGCAACAACCGCCGTTCGCACAAGGATCAGTACGACATCGGTCTGGCGGATACCACCTATAACAACGAGTACAGCAACAATCTGAGCAACGACTTCTACACCGAGCAACTCGAACTGAACTATCAGTGGAAGCACGAGAAGTTCAACCTGACGGCAGGTATAAAAGGATTGTTCTCGCAGACGCACTCGCGCACGTCGTACGGAGGCGTGCTCGTGCGCGATACCTTACGTAATGTATTTAATTTCGCGCCGAACATCAATTTCCGCTACAAGTTCGGCAAGAAGGAGTTTGCCCGCATTCGCTACAACGGCACGACGCAGCAACCTACAATCAACCAACTCGAGCCGGTGCGCAACAATTCGGACGCCATGTACGAAACGGTCGGAAACCTCGGATTGAACCCCGCTTTCCGTCACAGCCTGCATGTGATGTACTCGAAGTTCGACCAAGACAAGTTCTGGAGCCTGATGACCGGTCTGCACGGCAATGTAACCAAAGACGCGCTCGTAGGCAACTCGCTCTACGACGAAACAGGCAAGCAATACCAGCAAACCGTCAATGCTCAAGACGTACCGTTTGACGTTCGTGCCGACCTGATGTTCAACACGCCGTTTGCCAACAAAATGATGCAGTTCAACACACGCACCGTGGTCAGCTACAACCAGCGCGTGGGATATATCTCCTACGGCTACACGGCTGCGGAGATTGCTCAGATGATTGAGTCCAACAGCCTTGCGCTTGGTGACCGTTCAGTGACGGGCAACGTGCAGGTAGGCGAGAATCTGACGCTGCGTTTCACCCACGACATAGTGGATATAGGCGTAACCGGCGCGTTCAACTACAGTTACACCAAGAACAACCTGAGCAAGCAAGCACAGACGAACGTGTTCAACTGGTCAGTGACGGGCGACGTGAGCTTCAAACTGCCCAAACAGTGGACAATAGGCGCAGACTGCGGCTACACGGCACGTTACGGTTACGGCTTTGACGACCCCAACGAGATCCTGCTCAACGCCTCCATTGCCAAGAGTTGGAAAAGCGCTACACTCACGCTCAAGGCGTACGACCTGTTGAATCAGAAGAAGAACATCGTGCAGATCGTTGGTGAGAACTACGTGCAATATAAGGAATACAACACCCTACCCACGTACGTGATGCTTAGTTTCACCTACAAACTCAACCGCATGGGTAGCCTCAAGGCGAAAGGTTTTGCCGGGCATGTACAAGAAATGATGGAAAGCGGTCAGCAACCCGGCACACCGCCACGTGGAGGCATGCCTCCCGGTCCTCCGCCAGATATGCGATAAACTGACCGCAGCCAACCTTGGCTGCGTACAAACATACTATACATGCATAATTTACTTTACATAACTTGGGACGTTGACCCGATACTGATACATTTCGGTGACGGGGGAATACGTTGGTACGGATTGCTGTGGGCTACAGGTATATACCTGTGCTACCTGATACAAGTCAAACTGTACAAACATGAGAATTGTCCGCCGGAGTGGGCTGACAAGATCTTCCTGTGGATGACACTCGGCGTAATCATCGGTGCGCGCATCGGTCATTGCTGGTTCTATGAGTGGCACGACGTGACGCAGCCCTGGATGGCTTCGTATTGCCGCGCTATGAACATCAGCCATGAACCCGTGCAGATCTTCGGCTGGCTGATCAAGTACCGTAACCCGTACATCGAGCATCCGTTCTACCTGTTGAAGATCTGGGAAGGCGGCTTGTCTTCGCACGGCGGAGGTATAGGCCTCATCATCGCCGCATGGCTGCTCAACCGCAAGCATTTCAGCAAAGTGCCGAAGTTCCACACCTCGATGATCTGGATCCTCGATCGCCTGTGTATCGGCGTATGCGTTACGGCTACGCTCATCCGTCTGGGCAACCTGATGAACTCCGAGATATACGGTGGCTATACGGATCTGCCGTGGGGATTTATCTTCGTGCGTGACGGTCAGACCGAACCTTGCCACCCGACGCAGATCTACGAGATGCTGTACTGCATTGTCGCACTGATTGTTACGCAGTACATGTACCATTACCACAAAGCCTACCGCCGCGAGGGGCTGCTGATCGGCACGTTCCTGCTCATCGTATTCGTCACGCGATTCCTGCTGGAGTTCATCAAGAACGATCAGGAAGCCTTCGAGGCAGGACACGTGCTGAACATGGGGCAGTGGCTGAGTATTCCGTTCATTGTGTTCGCCGTGTGGCTGGTTGTGAGAGCATTCAAGAGAGAAATGAATCCGGATACAGCAATTGAGAGTTGAGAGTTGAGAAATTACATATTGTTGTAGTTTGCATTTTGCTTTTTGCATTTTGCATTTGCCACTCGGCAACTGCCCAAGATACCATCCGCTTGCAGGATCAGCAGCAGACGGTGGAGTTCAACGATGATGCACTGCTGTTGGATCTCGTAGCCCAACAGAGCCGGATGATTGCCGACTCGCTGGCTGCAATCGACAGCACGTACTTTACGGCAGAGGAAGCGGAAGCAAGACTGCTCGCTTTGCAGGAACGCATCCAACGCGACTCACTCATTCGTGACTCGTTGCGCATCGACTCCATACGCCTCGAAGCTCAGCGGATGATCGACGAGATAGGTCTGCAGACCGAGGTACATGATATACGCATTGAGAAGCATATCTTCCGCGACGAAGAGGAGGATCGCGAAGATATAGTTCGCGCTATACGCCTGCAGTTCACGCCGTGGTACAAAGAGGCACGTACGCTTGTGCAGTTCACGCAGAACTATATTACGCCTAACTGGTACAAGGGCGGTAACTCCAGCCTCGCTCTACTTGCACTGGTGAAAGGACAAATCAATTACAAGAAAGACAAGTTCATCTGGGAGAACACCGGCGAGTGGCGAATGGGTCTGAGCACGACAGGCAAGGCTGATACAGTGCACAAGGTGAACGTTACGGATGACATCTTCAGGATCTACTCCAAAGCAGGCTACGAGGTGTATAAACAGCTGTTTGTCATTGGATCGGTAGAACTACAGACGACCTTCCTGCCCTCATGGAAGCAAAACAGCATGCAGGTCAAATCCACCTTCATGACGCCTATACGCTACAACATGGGTGTAGGTATTGATTATAAGCCGATTGAATGGGTGAGTATAAACTTCTTGCCGGCAACGTACAAACTCGTGCATGCTACCATCAGCGACTCTACGCGCGTGAACGTCACAGAGTTGGGCATCAGAAAAGGCAAAACAACCTTGTCGGAGTTCGGTAGCGCACTGCGTGTGGAGTTGAAGTACAAACCGCTGCGAGAGTTGGAGATCTATTCCCTACTCTATTTCTATACCAACTACAGACAGGTGGAGTTTGACTTGCAGATTGATGTGGACTTTATCATCAACCGGTTCCTGTCAACCCACTTGACGCTGCATCCGCGATTCGACTCCACCGTCAAATCCGACGAGCCGCAGCATATGCAGTTCAAGGAACTATTGTCAATAGGATTTAATCATTACTTCAGATAAAAATAATCGAAATGTCGAAATATCAAAATATCGAAATATCGAAATATCTCATTATCACCGCATGTTGCATTTTGCATTTTGCATTTTGCATTTGCCACTCGGCAACTGCTGCGGAGTACATCGGCCGCGTAGTCGATGAGAAAGGCGCGCCGGTCAGCTACGCCACAGTCTATATGGCGGATGATCCGGTTATCGGTACTGCTACGGGCAGCAACGGACTTTTTCGTCTCGATACCGACCTGCCTATCTTCAGCGAACTCATCGTCTCGTTCATCGGCTACGAGAAACAGACGCTCCTGCTCAGCGAGCTCCACTGCGGCGAACAATCGCAGTCAGGCAACAATTGCGATACCGTAACGATCGTTCTCAAGGAGCAGCCTATTCACCTCGAAGAGGTCGTCATTGCCGCCAACCCTGCCAAGCAGAAAAACAAACGCCGCCGCATGCAAGACTTGCTTGCTGCCGTCTATCGGCAGATGCAGTCGGATTTCCCGATGACCGCAGCAGCCTACCACATTGTCAGCGATGTGCGTATGGATGCCGAAGATGTGCCGTGGGGCATGGAGCAGATGATCGCTCACGTGGTCGTTATGCCGCAGCAGGGACATATAGCCAAAGACATGCGCACCGGTAAGAAAGGCACTATCCCTACCGACTCCATCCAGTTCAGCGGCGAATACTGCAAACGATACTTTCAATCCACCATTCGCAACCGCGCAGACTCCATCCTTGCGGGCGATGATCTGGAGAAGATGCACCCCGATATGCGTCGCGCAGCCAACGCTGTGGACAGTGGCGTAGTGGTGCATCGCACGCTCTGGAGCATGGGCAATATCGTCTATGATTTCGCCAACTCGATGAATGAAATCAGCCATTGGAAGGTCGGCAACGAGAACGAAGGCGAAACAGTCCTCACCTACACCGAGAAGCGCAATATCCTCGGCATCTTCATCTATGAGATGCAGCGCCACTATATCCTCGCATCTGACGACCTGCACGTACTCCGGTTCGCCGAGCGCGCACATCTCGAACTCAACATCCCCTTCGGCTACAAGGTTAAGCCCAACGAGATGCAATTCCTCAACCTGCTGAACATGGATGAGCGGAAGATCGAGAACTACCGCATCCGCAAGGTGCATGCCGACATCAGCCTGAATACCCTTTATCAAGAGCGCAACGGGCATCTCTATACGCTGGAGAAGAACCTGCTCTCCGACGCCACAATCGTCGGCAAACGCAAGGACAAGAAACCTTCCGGTCGAGGCTCTGTCACCACTCCGGATACTATCCCCTTCACCCTGCAAGCCACGCAGCGCGTCACCACTCTCCAAACTCGTGACGTCCAACCTATCCCCCGCGAGCAGATCCGCAGACGCGTTCCCCGCACCATTGTGCCGATATACTAAACATCCGCTAGCAGCGGACGAATTTGCACTAGGCATGCAAAATATACGGCATTTGAAATTTTAGCATCCCTGCTCTATCGTCCAACACAATAATACAAACAAAGAGCCCCGAAGATTTCTCTTCGAGGCTCTGAAAATGGCAGCTACCTTCGCGTTCGGCTACGCAGTCGCACCGGATGCCGCTTGGCTGCATAAAAGCGACGCGTGCCTCCGCTTCTCCCCAAAACAACATTACATGTTCTTTCGGGGGCCCCGATAATACAATGGACGTAGGTAGAACGCCACAAAAAGAGCCCCTCATCATTTGATGAAGGGCTCTAAAAGTGGCGGCTACCTACTCTCCCACAACATGCAGTACCATCGGCGTTGCTGAGCTTAACGACCCTGTTCGGAATGGGAAGGGGTGGGACCTCAGCGCTATAACCACCTAAATATTTCTTAAATTAAAAATTCAAAATGCAAAATTAAAAATT